>Ga0209562_1000587_pt1 | contig 12553 bp, 8 predicted proteins | sample WorMetvacBELIZE2_FD_187399 | JGI IMG/M metagenome (GOLD analysis project Ga0209562, IMG submission 187399) | Marine gutless worms symbiont microbial communities from Max Planck institute for Marine Microbiology, Germany - Olavius vacuus BELIZE.2... | ecosystem: Host-associated > Annelida >...
ACGTAAGATGATCATCTTAGGCTCATTGGAAAGCGTGTAGTGGACTTCCTATTACTGTTAATTTAACTTTTTTGGCTAGGTATTACGGCTGAGGCGTTACGAGCGAATATCGGTTCAAAATCGGCGATTTTGCTCCAACGGGGGCTGGTTGACCAAAAATTTCATGTAGAAGGGGTCACCCACCACCAACCATTCTTCTTCTCAGAAAACTGGGCTAAATGAGCTTCCGCACGGTATAAAAGTCACGACAGATTTTTCTTCCGTTCTGTCACAATGCACAATACACAGACAGACGAAATTCTCATCGCTAGACCGCGTCTGCATTCCATGCAGCGCGGTAAAAAGTTTAACCATTAGTTAGCAACTTTTCAGTTAACTTCTGCCTACTATTGGAAATATGGTAGATTTTTCATGTAATTCAGTCCAGATCGTTTTTTTTGCATTCAAATGTTCAAAGTTTCCTCTATCTTAATTGTAGAAACTTGTCCGATAGCAGATTTCCAACTGAAAGAAGAAACACGGTGGTGTATGTGCATCTACAACAAAAATATAATGAAAATAGCCTTATCTGTGCATAAATGCTCAAGATTTCCTTTTTATGACAGGAATCCGAGCAAACCAAATCTCCATCTGAGTTCAAAATTCCAACCAGAAGTACAAGTAGGCCAAAAAAGTTTGTTACTGCTGTACATGATGATCAGTTCTCGATCTAGAGTGAGCCTGCTGCTTTTGTTGCCTCATATCATTATTTGTGCTAATTACAAAAAACACGCGATGTAGGCATAGTTATTATAGACCAGCAACAAACTTTTATATGCACAAAGGTACAAAAACTGCACGTGCCAGATGACTGCTATAAGCTCTACAACTCGTCAAGTCAATCACAGCAGTGAAATGCACTCAAAATAAAACTGTACGTGTAGCAACAAAACTCAGCAAACTACTCACCAGAGCATTGTTGCACGTCACACTCATGACAACCACTTGATGGCTCTGTTTCAACAACACCAACATGTATGTAATTATATCAATGTAAAACTACATGGTCTTTGACGGTGAACCGCCAATGCCTTCGGCTGATAAGTGCATTTTTGAAAAATGTTGTCCATGACCTTGACCTTTGAACTCATGACCTTGACAATGTTATTAGCGTTATGTGGACGTAATATTGAGTAACTGTGATATGTTTCATTAAAATACATCATGCAATCCTGAGGCATTTTCTCCCAAAGTGCTTATCTATCCATATGTGGTTTCGCTATGACCTTGACCTTTGACCTTTTGACCTCAAAATCTAATCAGTTCATCTTTGTCCTCAACTGCATCGAAATTGTAAATTTTGTAAAATTCTCACGAGCGATTTCTAATATATCGTGCTCAAAACTTTTAGCATATGATCGCGAAGACATCGACAAACGAACAACCCGAAAACAGCATGCCTTCGGCAGATAATCGCCGACGAGGGCACAAAAACCCCCGCCGTTTTATAACAACGTCCATAGTTCTCTGGTACATACAACATGCAAACATTAATTTTATTAAATCGTGGCCGTGTAAAAAATGCCACATAATTTATCCACGGTCCCTGAGTTGAAATTAATCTTTGCAGTGTTATATGTGTAACAGAACTATGGGCTCACATCCTTGCACGGAAACACGTTGTTTGAGCCACAAAGCGCGCAAATTGGCTCAAGCTGGGTGCAGGATCAAGAAAAAAAAGGCCAAAACAGAACAGTCTGAAAAGTCACAAGTCATTACATTTCATCTTTGGGAGGATCCCCAACTGAACTAATATGAACTAAAAATTTGCATTGGAGTAATCTTCCCGACTGAATCACGTGTGCAAATTTTCAAAATGGAATTCCGGGGTTAAGATTTTACAAGGAGTTAACATTTTCTAATTTCATATTGATTACTTCATTGACTTTTAACAGTGCAGCACTAATGCGCTGCCTGTGATGACGTTCAGAGCTGACAATGTGTCACATTTTGTGACGCGTGACCCACGTGACCCATCAGTCAGCTGAGTCGTGACCCGCATGACCCGGGACCCATGACCCAGTCCCAGACCATGGCATGAGTCGATCACGATTACTTACGAATCATGACGAGTTCACGACTATTGCCTTCTTCTCTGCAATCTGGAATTAACGTTATGGGTGACTGGGTTTTTAAAGTAAGTAAGCCAGTAAGTACCGGGGTAAGTAACTAAATAATTGCCTTTACTAATACTAATAGCACGTCATGCGCCCGCTTGGGGGAAGAATTTTAGCCAATCTTGGTGAGACTGATTTGAGGTAAATGTTCAACTTGGTTATCGTATCAAATGTCAAAAAGCATCATATTCATAGACAATTTTGAAGTAACAGTGACGCTCAGAATAGTCCACGCAATGTGCTTACATATTTGCAATTAAAATGCACTAGAATCGTTTGGTGGCCGGGTTCCACCCGGATGTAGGATGCTGGGGAGCTCACAACACTGCCTAGATCCTGTAGCTGGATTGGGCGGCAGGGAAGGGCAGAGACGGGAAATGAAGGAAGAAAGGGACAGAAGAAGAGAGAAAGAAAGGAGGGATCGAAGTGGAGGAGACAAAGAAAAGGCAAGAGAGGAAAATTATGGAGGAAACTTGCTCCATTACTTCTCCGAGGATAGACGTTCTTGCAAATTGGTCAGCAGCATTCTGTGACTGAGTAACGAAGTAATGAGTAACAAAGTAATGGAGCTGACGTAGGGAGAGTACTTGCAGTTGCATCACGTCTGTCAGCTAGCTTTGAGATCAGTTTACTACAGTTCACCTGCTCAGTAGCACAGCATTAAAGTGTTGGTTATATGACACGGCCATTGTGGCGTCAAGATAGACTTGCTGAAAATAGGGACGTCGTCCGTTCATGTAAACATTTCAGCTCACGATGGAGCTGGTACTACAGTCACTGCACCTTCCCTGTGACTAACTGGTTAACCTGCTCACACGGCAGGAGTAATGAGTGGCGCCACCTGCTGACAGAATCTGACAGAAAAACAGCAGGATACCTGTCAAATCAGTGTTCGAAGGGCCAGGGTAGAACCCCCAGCAAATTTGCTAACCCCATAGCAGATTACTGTCATAGGTAATAACCTTCCATCTCCTCACTTGAGGTGTCTCATTACATTTTTCAGTGCTCACATATATATTTTGATCCATACATGATACACCAAAACTAAGTATCACTATGGTGTTGTTGCAAATCACGAATAAACGGCAACAAGTTCAACCACAATCAACTTTTGGCAGTTCAAACACTGGCAAAAGAAACTAGCGTTTTCAGCACACAGCTCTTTTGAAAGTGACCAAGTTCAATTCTTCAGGACAAATAACAAAAGAACTACCTCCACAGGCGTCCTTGTCGTAGTAAAAAGCTTCAATAAGATAGCGGCAGTTGTCTGACATTAATGAACGCATAACTTCTACATATCTAAAATATAACAAAACACTAAAAGGTGCAGATAAGCAAGCAATTGAAACGCAGTTCATAGTTAGATAAAATCACATCACGGTTCTAAGTTCAAGACTAAAATCCTGCCCAAAAGACGCACGACAGGTCAATTACGGTTATATTTAAGCCTGTTGAGAAAGAGCACTTCAGTGATATCTCTCGTCTGTTATTCAATATTCAATAATAACTTACCGTGAAACATGGTCACGGTTAATAGAACCGAGACTACCACGATCCCACACTGCATTGAAACGTTCTTCTTCAACTCTGCAACTCACATGTGGATAAAAATAACACACACTCAACCGTCTGTAATGGCACACTTCAAAATTCAGTTCACAAAACTTTCAATACATTCTGGTAGACTTGCATCTGATATAACACCATTGTAGGCATACGACAGAGGCCTAGACTGTTTTGTCCAAACAAACAAGAAGTGTTAATAGATGAGCAATTGTTGTTGTGACAGAACAGCATCATCAGAAATATATACAGGCGACACAACATAGGACCAACAGTCCAACAACTGACACATCTCAAATATATTTCACTGAGTCAGTCAGCACAGCATGTCCAACCAATTAAAAACTGCATATAACAAAGCACCTAAAACAGCAACAGAAGTAGTTCAAGTAATTCGTTCGTTTACTGACTGCAATACACATTACCAACATCATACAAATGTCACTTGATCCTGATAAAAATGTTCTCCATCAATGTAAAATTTTAATCTTTTGCATCTAGTCTACATTTCTACGGGTTAAATGGTATTTTTGTGACACTTCAAGCCAGGGAGATGGAAAGCTTCCTCTGTGTCACACCGGGCAGTGAACCCACATTTGTTATACCCCAAACAATATGACTGAACAAAAGCAAAACGTTTTACATCTGCCAAACAAGTGCATTGCATTGCAGGCTACGAAATGTATGGCTTCTTGGCAACAGCCTGGCTTATTGTTTCTACAAGAACATTGATAACAACAAGTTCAAGTCAGTAACGGGACACATACTTGTCAAATTCCATGAAGTCACAGCAATACAGTGATATTGGCAAAGTCGTACTCTGAAACATGCCATACAACAACACAACTATGCAACACCTCACATTCAATAACACAAATCAGCCACTCATAGCCAGCCAGCTGGCAGCTGTAGACGATTTGGAGTTTGTCTCACATGGTGGACCTTTCTACAAATTACTGTATCATCTTGTTAGAGGCAATCAGCAGTGGCAGGGCTCAAATGATTACCACCATCACCTGGCTCCACACCTGAAAACCGACATACTGGAACCCAAAAAAGTGCAAAATTTTGCAAAGATTCCAGCGTACGCTCACTGGCAGTTTTATTTTTAACTCATAGGTGCAGTATAAGACGAGTTAGCAGATATTCACAGCTGTATTATGAAGTCCTAACTCCTAAACTAGCATTGCTGAAAAGGTCAGAGGTCAAAGGTCAAGGTTACAGCAAGTCCAGCGAAGGCATACATTTCAACCGTGTAGCGAAGAGGCTCATTTGTTGTTGGTTTTATACTCACTTCCGTGAGATTCACAGACGTGAGGCTCCGGCATGCTACACTGTTGCCATTAATGTCAACATTGGCTGTGTGAGTCATCATGGTTATCTTGCGTCTTTGGGCTCACGTTTTATTTACCGCACTGCACAGGGCGGTATTATCAATGAGAAAATGTCTGTCTGTCTGTCTGCCATCCGTCCGTCTGTTGAATGCGTAAATTGTGACAAAACAAAAGACACTTCTGCCCACATTTTTATAGCATATGAAACAATGATTATACTTCTTTCTGACAACAAGAATGGTTGGTGGGACAACCCCTTGTACCTGAAATTTTGGGCCAATTGAGCAAAACTGCCGACTTTCAATCAATATTCGCTAGTGATGCCTCAGCCATAACACCTAGCAAAAAAAGTTCCATTATCATTAATAAGAAGTCCACTATGCGTTTTCCAATGAGCATAGCATGAACAGCCTACGTTGCCCCGGCCCCCAAAGGGGGCTCAAAAAGCAAAATGCCATTTTCCGTCAAAAGTGCACATTACATGAAGAAAGTCTGCTACAAAGTTTCTTTGTGTGAATACTGTCACAAATTTGTAAGGCATTCATTTACTTGCAAAAATGGTTCGTGGGGGACGTCCTCTTCTATGTGAAAATTTGGCCAAAACTGACCATAAATGCCGATTTCCAATCAACAATTTGCTCGTAGCACCACAGCTGTAACAGATAGCGAAAAATAAGTTCAAATACCACGAATAGGAAGTCCACTACGAGCTTTCCAATGAGCCTAGGATGAACAGTGTACGTTGCCCTAAGCCCCAAAGGGGGGGGGGGCTCAAAAATGCAAAGTGACCGTTTTTCGTCCAAAATTCAAACGATAGTCTGCGATAATTTTGAAACAGTACAAGATAAGATGGCATAGGAAGTCTCATACGGGATTTAGATTGGTACTGACATCGGTGACCTTGAATGACCCTGAAAGGCGTAATAGCCCTTATATTGCGTTATTACACCGAATTTGATAGCTTTGTAGGCCGATGACGTGAAAGTGGTTGAAGATAAGACCTATAATATCTGCAGAATATCGTCTTCCACTATTGGCCAAAACTGGCCTACCTTAGCTGAGCCACTTGTTAGAAATGTTTCACTGAAACAGAAGAAGAATATTATGGTTACATTTGAGAGTATAAATTAAACACTCTGAATGAGAGCAAAAAGTGAAGTACAAAAAGTGGCAGTACATTTATCATAACTCTCGAAATCTTGACGGATTTTTATAATTTTTACATATCTGGAAACAGGAATAAATACTCTCTGTAAATAAGCTTTTACTTATTTTCTTCATGACGTAAACATGACATCACTGTCATGTAAACTTAAGTAAATAACTGGTATATATTTCAAAATGATACTGAAAAAAAACATAATTTTGATTGAAACTTATGGGAATCAAAAGGCTATGGTGCTTGGCGACTGATTTGGGAATTTCCTGATAAGAACTGGAAACGAAGAAAATAAAAAAAATTGTTAAGAAAGGTGCATGAAACTGGTTTACTTGATCTTCTTACAAAAAGTGGCAGATCATGTTGTGTCATACAGCCTAGAGCAGTCGCTGCTTCAATGGACAGCACACAAGCTCGCAAATGTGCTGTCCATTGAAGCAGCGATCTTCGTGGGTGCGTACGGGTTGAAGGAGGAAATAATCAATAATCTAGTTAAGTGAGCGGTCATTAAAGCAGTGAAGCAATGTTCTAAATTCGTAGAATGTGTTTTTCAAATCGTTTAACAATTCACAAAGTTATCATAGAAGTTCCGGACAACTTTGTCATCAAGAATTGGTAGAGCAATTGCAACATTTTTAAACTTTTATGTTTAATACGGTAGGACAACGAGGTTTTTAAGAAATAGCAAGAAACTATTATATTTATTATGTAGATACTTCATCGCTGTTTCCAACAGTGAAAAAAATAGCAAAATGGTTAACAGTTAATGAAGTTAAGAATGTTCAACACCACTTTTTTGAAACACAGTGTATATCTGTCGTGGTAGGTAGTTTACAAACCTTGTACAGAAAGATATTCGGCTTGTTAACAGGCTCTTTTGTGAAATCTAAAGACTGTTCATTAAAAAACGCCTCAATTGCTAACTGTGAACAGTCAACTCCAACGACAGTATGACCCTTATCAGCAAGCCTACAACACACCAACTACATGTGTACGTAGGAACTCCAGACAATTATACAAGATGGACAATAACAGCTGACTGTCATCGTACTATACATCGGATAGATATACAACAAAAAGAAAACCCAACATACACAACATACCGTCTACAAACCATGCAATACAAATTTAATTTCCAAAACTGTCACTTTATTTTTATTTTTACATTTTAAAATTTTTCTTGTGTATTACATGTACTCTTGTCTATGGAACGAAGTGTGTAAATAAAACTCTGATTGGTTGATTTTGTTGTACCTCCCTGTATCCAGGATTTTCGCTGTGGGGACACACTCTATCCTTACCTAAAGCTGATGACCTTTTTTTCAGTCATTGTCCTCAATATACAGGCTACCTTAATAAATTAGCCCTCCCCTGCCTAATAAAAATTATTGTTCTTAAAATTTTGACTTCTCACTCTCTTAAGGGGATACACTAACAACTTACCCTCAAATTAAGCCAAAAAAATTAACGGGGTAAGTTCTCGCCATGAGAAGTGCACCTGCACCCCAGGCTATGCCTATGCCGCGTATATAATGATTTCGATGAAAATGGCCCTGTCAGAATTTCACAGCAACGTTTACCAAAAGAAAACTAGAATGGTGGGGTTATTACAGTTACTTGGTGTAACAAGCTTTGTGACATGTTTAGTGGTTTTGAGTCCACATACAACAGTAACAGATAGAAACTGGAAAGACAGATGCACAGACAACTGAATTATTGCACGTTGCAATAACGTCTTTTTTGTAAAAAAATAACTTTTGACTACCGATAAGATAACTCTACTTTACCATTTCAGGTCAACAGTTTTTCCACAAAGTGGAACAAGTATTCGAATATGTTCTCGTTTGTCAACCAGTTCATCAATGTGTTGTAACAGAAGTCTGAAAATCACACAGTCAGTTACTGTCACACAGCATTGTTTTTTTTCATATCACTGACTCAAAAACTGAATGGCTTACATTTGAATAAACAGTAACACCTATGCAAATAATATTACTGAATCATTTTTTCAACGTAATCAAATCATCGAATCGAAAATTTGTAGACAATAATGCCCAAACGTAATGTTAACATATTTTAACTTAAGCTAATTTGCATACTGAAGTTAGCCCTTCAGGGTGTTATATGTTAATGAAATAAAAAGTTTTTATTAGCACATAACAAATGTATATGCAGCAATGGAACACGACATAAATGAAAGCGGAATGTGGAGATAAAAATACACAAAGATAACATAAATCATGTTATCAGAACACAGTGAAAATATAATAAAATCAGACTATCAAAATTTATGGATATTGGGAAAAATACTATTTAGAATACTTGAAGACAATTGATGACAAAAGACTGCTTGTGGAGTTTTAGTTATAGCTAGGTAGTTCAAAGCCACGGCCTATTTCCCGGAGAGTTCGGTGGAGTGCTCTTTGAGGTAGCAGGTTATGAAAGACTCAGTATATAGGGGCCTTGATTTTGGTGAAGACATTGTACATGGTTAAGTCTATAATTTAACGGCATGTTCTGCACAGATGCATGTACACACTGAACCATAAAAAACGTGACATTTTATTTTTGACTGTAACTTTGGCTAATCTTAACCGATTTTTATAGTTTTTATATCATTTTAATCATGAAGAAATTTTACATGCGACTATTATAAAATTTATCACATCACCCAATCTGTGTGCGCACCTTACCTGGAAAAATCAAAACCTACTTTTTTTGTCGTGGTTTATAAAACGTAGCAGTGTACATTTGACTGCCACACTGTCAAATCTTAACCGATTTCAATAATTTTTGCACTGCCGAAACCGGAAAAAATGTACAAAACATGGCATGCATTTATTTATTTATTACTTAAATAATGCGTCGCTAATGACGTAATAAATGTGTCATTGTTTGCTAGACCAGTCTGTTGTGAACCACGCCATCGACGAGTGGAGTCGTTGTCTGTCGGCCTGTGTCAACGCTGAAGGCGGATATTGAACATTACTTATAATTGCTACTCTCAAAATAACAATGTCGAAATGGCAGCACTGTAAAGTGATAACTGATGATGACTTTTTCTGTTCTTATTTTGCTGTGAACAGAAATGAACAAAGAATAATAGCGATTTTACCTGAATAGTGTTGTTATTTAAATTTACGAAGTAAGGTGCGCACACAAATAAGGTGGTGCGGTAAATTTTACTACAGTCGCATGTAGAATTTCTTCATGATTAAATTGGTATAAAAACTATGAAAATCGGTTAAGATTGGCCAAAGTTAGTCAAAAATACAATGTCACGTTTTTTATAGTTCACTGTGTATATTATATATCAGGCTGCAACTCATAAAGAATACAATGCACAATGTACCAAAGTACAAATAACTTTCAATACACTATTCAATCTGGTTTAATCACCCCAACGTGGCAGAGGTCTCCCACAGTCTGCACCCAGTAACTCCCCTACCACTCACGAATCAATACATAGCATATAATGCTTACATTAACAGCGATATCTGTAGAACAAGATATATTACAACAACAGCAATAGGACCTGAAGTTGTTGTAGTGCGACCTTCAACATTAGTGAATAAAAACGTTAAGATAGTGCTTTATAAAATACTCACTTGTTAACAGTCTGTTCATGCCATCCTGTGAAGCCAATTTCCCACAGTTTATTCCACAGTTTTGTATGTGATCCATTCTTCTTAGTATCATTATCCATGGACTCCGACTTTCTTTCTTCCATCTACAGTAAACCACAAAGCAAGCCAAAATGGGACATTTTCTTACAGGTGTTACCGAGGCCTATAACACACACTGCATAACATTCCAAGATCTGAGCGACATTTTACCATTGTACAGTCTAGCCGGATTGCTGCTTTCGTTAGGACTACATAACCACATGTTGATTTAAATATGCATTGGCTGTTGTGAAAGCAATCTGTGAATGAAGCTGAAATTAAATTGATTGCCACTTGTGCCATTTGCCTTGAATGAGAACACGTCACCTTTGACTGAATGAAGCAATAGGCCTATGCCACAATCCACATTATCAGTCAAAGCACAATTCACAATTAACTGTCTACCCTCTAGAGAGGCAGAAACAGAAAATATTGTTTCAAGCTCAAGATTGCTACTGTCATAACAGCAGATGTACTTTAAGTAACACTGGAATCCAGATTATTGTCTTTATATTCATTTGCACGTGACATAGTTCTGAAAAGTTTTGATCACTGTGTAAAGCATGATTTTATGAGTGCTAATTTCACGGAATAACAGTGAAGGTAAATAGGCCTATCGTAAGTAATTACGCTGTCACTTAACACCAAGTGGTGTGTGTTTAAAAAACCGCATACCAGTGGCGTCATTAGGGGGTGGGGGAGGATCGCCCCGCGGGTGACCCCCAATTTTTTTGTGGGCAAATTTACAAAGAATAGTGGACAAACGGGGTCGGACAGGTAAAAAAGGTGCGGGGTGACACCCTCCAGGGGGTGACACACGACAGAAATCAATAAAAATTGACAGTGAGGGGCAAAAAAGGTCGTCAGTTTTTTAGGAGAAAGGAAACGGGTGACACCGCAGAACTGCATTGCAAGAGACGGTGATGACTGAAAAAGGTCGCCAGTTTTTTTCAGGAAAAAAATAGGGGCGACACCCTCAGTTGCTGCCCCGGGTGACACCCACCCTAGTGACGCCACTGCGCGGCGCATACCGATTTCACTGATGTTCTATCATACACTGAGGGGACAGAGAGGCCAATTTAAGCCGAATTAAACACAGTCAACTACACAGACAGGCAGCGTATGCATGGTTATGTTCATGTATGCGAGTAACTGATGTTCCCACTTACATCTATCTACCCGACGAGACAAACAAGATTTTGTGGATTCATGGTGGCGAGAAAGATGGACGATCCGATCGACACGACAGATCGACACGACAGAGCGCGGATCCGCGAAAACTTGGCTGGACGATGCAAGCCAAGACCGGCGGGACAGTCTGTGGAGCAGCACAGCAAACACCGGGCGAGTAGCTTGCCGCCGGTGTTAGCCGTAGATGCACGACCCATACAGCACCGTAGATGCTTCCATCAGACAGTTGTTTGCTGCAGCGTCTGCGTCGAGTTGTGACGGCAACAGTAGGCTCAAGGCCTACTGCAACGACGGACGGCGGTACGTGGCAGTGGCAGCGACACGTCAGATCTTCGTTGGTTGTCCCTGGCGGCAATTCTGTTGCCTGTCTGATCTTTTTGAAGGTCTGCCCTGTCACTCTGAGTGTCCGTCTGCTCATCATCGGCGTGTAGCATTTCTGACGGTCATGTGCATAGTTACCTAGCTGTCCCGTATGCTTGAGTTGTTTGGGACGCGGGGTTATTACGGACAAAAGGCCTAATCCATTGATTGCCATTGCTTATTTAATGACCTACTTTCGTGCTCCTATCTCCAGCATTGCGTCTAGAGTGTGATAACGGGTCATAACTCACTGTAGACAGCCTGTCTGGAGTGAGTTACACACCAGCGCGTTGCCCGGTACAAACAGCCGGTCAGTGGTCACTGCGAGTCACGCTTGAGTGAGCACGTTGATAGCAAATTATGCACAACGCGAAATATTGACCAAAACACTATGAATCAGTGGCCAAAAATCAAAATAATCAAAACCACGCAAAACAATGCAATGCGCTGGTGTGTAATTACCTCACTCCAGACAGGCTGTGTAGGCCTACAGTGAGTTGTGACCGCTAACTCACTCTAGACATAGTGCTAGAGATACGGCCTCGTCAGTAGATCATGAAATACAACTAAGACCATGTTCTAACTTCTAAGTTATAACCTCTGAGAGGGTGCAAAAATCTATTTGTTTGGTGAGAACTGTCTTCAATTTCATCTTCCTCCGATATAAGCTTATTAAAAAGACCAAACGAAATTTGCCACATCCATTCCAAGCCAACTGACACAACAACCACGTGCCATAGAGCTGACGTCACTACAACGTGGATGACATTTTGATCAGCTGAGGCCGACCCCGCCAAGCCAGCCGGAACAATGTACCATATACCTGCGTTCACACGTCATGAAATAAGTAGGTTACTAACTCCACACAGTGCTGTAACCCATACTTAGCCATAGACCTACTGCAGCACCATGCACACTGGTTGACAGTGTGATTGTCGCTGTCCTTCAACTCAAAGACAACAGAGTGTGTCTGTGATATTAACCGCTCAGTCCGCCGTGTAATGCTTAAAGGTGATATGCAACGGTATTTGACAAAATTAACGGAAAGTAATTTCCAGCTCCTTACTACAATACAAAGGCGTCTGCATAATAGATTTTGATAAATTACAGCGCGAAATGCTGAAA
>Ga0209562_1000589_pt1 | contig 12537 bp, 13 predicted proteins | sample WorMetvacBELIZE2_FD_187399 | JGI IMG/M metagenome (GOLD analysis project Ga0209562, IMG submission 187399) | Marine gutless worms symbiont microbial communities from Max Planck institute for Marine Microbiology, Germany - Olavius vacuus BELIZE.2... | ecosystem: Host-associated > Annelida >...
TGCCATTTGGTAACGTTATAGGCCTCAGGGATAGTAATTTCTGCGATATTTTTATATAAGCCATCTGGACGGGAAATCAGTTGTCCAGGTTTATAGTCTCTGGTAGTGTTGTAATTTTTGGCTCCCAGTCGAGTTAGATATTCCCGATAGGGAGGGTATTTTATATCTGACAAGTTTACCTGTGCCCAAGCTATAGAAACAAAGGAAAAAAGCAATAAAACCCCTCCCGTAAAAAAATGATTTTTTTTCGGGAAAAAAGTGTAATTTTTCGGCATCTTCGCAAAGTAAATAGATTTTTTTGTCATTATTATGTAGTATTAGGAATTATCACGAGCCACCTCGGCAATACCATTGGCGAACTGCTTCAGGGCAAATTTAAAACTCTCGTCTTCCAAAATATCTGCGCTATGCCATCCAGTTTTGGCTTCTGTGATGGCGACTTCGAAATTTTTATTTTCCAGAGCTTGATATCCTTTCACTAGATGTTCGAGTGTTTTGGTCACCTGCTCTAAAAAAATAACATTTTTATCTAATATCCTATCCGAAGCCAAAAAAAACTGCGCCCATTTTTTTGCTGTTTTTAAACTTTTTTCCGCCTCCTCTCCATTTTTTGAGATCAACTGATCAATGGTTTTATTTATTTTTTGGGTACTCAAACGGATTAAAATACTTTTTTCTAATCCTTGCCCTTGCTGCAAAAATCTAAAAATCAATTCCGACCCCTCTCCACGCGAAACGAGCGCTCCAGGATTTACAGTACTTTCTGGCGATGGCGTGAAAATCTTTTCGATCACAAAAAACTGAAAATATGGCGAAAACCAGGCTTCTGGTGGTACATCGACAAGCGGAACTGAAAACTCATAATGAGATAAATCGATATCAAACGCTGTGATCACCATTTTGAAAAATTCGGCTCGATTGACCGGTCTTTCGGGAAAAAATTTTTCCGCGCTTCCATCGACAATGCCCAAAGCGACTCCCTGTTTTAAAAATGGTAAAAACCAGGCATTTTCAGAGACATCTGAGAAACTAACTGCAAAAGTATTAGCGAGTTTTTTTTCTTCTTCGGGGATATTGATGATACTGAGCACCACCTTGAGTGCTTCAGCACGATTTATAATTTGATCTGGACGAAACATTCCGTCCCCGTAACCACGAAATACTTGTATTTCAGAAAGATATTGTACGGATGGAGAAAAAGAGTCATGTTCAGAAACATCGGAAAATTCGAGAGCATAGTTTTTGGAAAATAAAACCCAAAGCACCAGTAAGCAAAAAAAGGTTAATCGAAATTTCATGAATTTTTTCGTGTTTTAAAAACTTCTTCTTCCCCCCGTTTGAGTGAAACGGGAGGAAACGAGAAATTCTTAAAGATTAGTAAGCGTCTGGATCTGGAGCATCAAACTCTACTGTCCAAGTACCTCCAACGTACACGAAGCGCGTAGTAGAACCTCTAATATCGATGATAAAATCCTCGGTTTGTTGCAAAATGGTATTTCCATTTCGTAAAATTGTAACATTATTTACGGAAGTATCATTACCATCTTTTACAGTAACAATATCTCCCTCAGCTGGAGCAGCGGGCAAAGTGATATTGAATACCCCCCCAGAACTATCGGTAACATACTGTCCGAAAGCAACCGCTGGAGCGGGATCGGCGGTAATAGTTTGCCAATCGGCAGTATTACTACTGACCAGTTCCCATTTAGCGGAATCAAAGGCTTCTGGTGTGGTAACCGGAGTAATATTTCTCCAAACAACACCTCCTTGTTTGACAACTTGGTTAATGATGTAAGTTTCTGTCGCATTGTAATCTCGGATACCAATTCGGTTTCGCCCAGCAATGACAATATCTTCATCTGGAATAGTAAGAACTCGAGTAGTTCCAGTAGTTATCCCCGAAAGGCTAAATTGAATTTTTTTCGTCTCATCAGTGTCATCTCGTAGTTGGAAGAGAGAGGCCAAACGGTTGTGTAAAAGTTGCTGGAGTGCTCGTAGAGGAGTAATAACTTTTACGTTGGTAATACTCCCTGAAGTAATTTCACTTCCATCGTCATTTAGAAGCGTAATATTTACTTCCGATTCTGCCTTACTAGCCCAACGGGTAGTATTTTTGATCTGAGTCCAATTGGCACCATCAAGATTGATAATCATATCTCCAGCACTGTATTCGGTACTAGCTGGAAGATCAGCGTAGGAAACAGCCGTTGCACTGGGATCGGTCACAATGTAGTAATAATTCTGGTTGGTAGCATCTGCGGTTCCGATACCGGGATCAGAACTCATATCTAGCGTCCCGATAGGGGTTAATCCAGAAATATTTATCAAAACATCAAAATTTGCGGCATTAAAAGCTCCTGCTGGAGTTGTAACATTTCCGTTCGTATCTGCGGCGCCCACAGTAGTATTAGCGCGATACAAAATTCCGCCCTGTATTACGAGTTCATTGGTTTTGTAAGTTGACGCTGTATTATAGCTTTTGGCACCAAATCGTTGCTCAAATTCCGACTGATCCAGCTTTCGATTAAAATCATAAATTACAGTCCAATCGGCTAAGGCATCATTAGTACCATCGGTAGCCGTGTATCGATACAATGTTTCATTATCTTGTCTGTAAGCGGTATCGTTAATGTGCAGGTCTCCCGCTGTATTTCCTACCGCAAGGGTAAAAAGCGCGGTATCATCTGCTACATCGAAATGATTGGCCACCCGCCAGTTTCTCCATTCAGCCGCATTGTAAGTATGTGGTGCGGAAACAGTACCACTGGTAGCCGTTATATTGATCAAAATTTCTCCATTACTTTCGATCAAATCACCGACTGTATAAGATTTAGTCGGATCATACTTTATGCCACCATCTGCGCCACTGATCAATTGTAAATTGGACTGATTAGTTGCATCAGTAATAGCGGAAGCTGCTACCGGAGTAAAATCTGTGGTAACTCGATAAATTTTGTCATCGGTACCCCAAACAACATCTCCTGCCTGATAACTATTGGTTCCATCAGCCAAAAATTCTCCGCGAAAAACTTTTAGCACATCCCATTCTACGGGATTAAAAGTCCCAGCAGTGACGGCAGTATTGGCTCGATAGAGCTTTTGATGATGATACACCACTTGATTGGTGTGATAATTGGTAGTGGCAGAAAAGTCAAGAATCTGCGCTGAGTCGTTGACTCCGATGAGATCGGAGAGATTGATAGCTTGTGCCAATGGTGACATAAATACCAACAAAAACAACATCATCGCTATCTTCCGGAAGCCTGAGGTAAGTAATTTCATGGTTATAAAATTTAAAAATAAAAAACTAAAAAATAAAGAACCACCTATTAAGGTGTGTTTTCGGAAGCGGAAAAATCAATTTTCCAGTCATTGTTTAAAAAATATAAACGGACGGTGCCCCCCTTTATGTCCATAACTAAATTTTCGGCAACACCAGAAATCGTTTGTCCATTTCGATTAATGATTAAATTATTGGTAAAAAAATTATCAGCATCTGTGACCCATATTTCATCCCCTGAATTGGGTGAACCAGGTAGTAAAACAGAAAAGTCTCCTCCCGAGGTATCAACCCCATAACGCTCTGCAGCAACCAAAGTTTGTGCAGTCGTAATAATTTTCCAGGGATGCAAACCTCCAACTGCCTCCCATTTACTGGAATCGAAGACTTCTGGGGGATTAATATTTTGTTTGCTGCGATATAGAACTCCTTGATGAAAAATTTGCTGATTTTGGAGATATGTCTTGCCGGGATCATAATTGGTTACCAGTGTTCGATCTTTGGTAATCAATTCTATATCTTCATCGGGAACCGTAATAATACGAGTAGTACTGGTAGTCAAATTGGATACATCAAAGCCCAATTGTTTGGTTTTATCTGTATGATCATAAAGACGGAAAAGTGATGTTAATCGATTTGCTAGTAATGATTGAAGAGTCCTGAGTGGGGTCATCAATTGAGAATTGTCGATGGTATCAGGAGTGATTTCATCTCCCGTAGAAACATTGAGAAGATTGATACCAGATTCGGCCTGGAGCTTCGTAGCAATATCTTGCCAATTGATTGCCTCCCAATCATTGATATCAAAAGATCCAGCGGTTATTCCATTTTTAGCACGATAAAGAATATCATTATACAGTACTAATTCATTGGTAGTGTAATCATTGGTGGTAGAAAATGCCTGAATTGATTTGGTAACCTGAGAAATATCAGATCCTTGGGCGTTTCGAGCATAAAAAACCGATCCAATAATTTGACGATCCTCAGTATCGGCCCCATTATCTCCGGTAGGATCCAGAAGCTCGTAGGCGGTATCGGGTTGAGCAAAACCCTTAATTTCTACTTGTAAGTACTTATAGAGGTCAAAATTTATTTCACTTGCCAGAGGAGTAACTTTTCCAACTTCAATAGAAAATTCTCCGTTGACAGTAGGAGTAAAGGTTTGAGACTCGTACCAACCCCCATACTCTGTAGCTGTGGTATTGAGGGTGCCATCTGGGTTGACATCGGAAGAAATAAAATCGGCCGATTTCCACAGAGATAGTCGGACAATATGTGAGCTAGTGATGGGCTTATTATTGGCGTTAAAAAGTTGTCCCTCGTAAACGGTGACAGACGGAACCGCAGCCGAGACCGGCAAAGCGATAAGTGCAAAAAGCACCAAGAGTCCTACGAAAAATTTAACCTTATTGTCCATTTTTTCTAAAAAAATTAAAAAAATATTTCTTTAACCAGTCACACTTTGACTTATGTACGCTGTGTTACCCGATTGATTAAGTACATATTTTATACTCAAGAATATATTTTTTATTCAAAACACTGTCAAATGGTAAATACAATTCTTTATTTACAAATAAAAATTATTATTGATTTTTTATTAAAATGTATCTCAAGATATTTCGTTGAAGAACTTAGCAGTAAGCTGCTGAGATTCTTTATGGAAACGCCGATAAAAAACGACTCACAAAAAATTACGAATATTTAGGACAACAATTTATAACTTGTCTACCATCTAAAAAAAGAAGGCAAACGATTCAAAATTCAGAACCCGTCCGCTGTCTATGGGGAACAAGAAGTGGTGGATTTGGAATTTAGAATTTTGCACTTTACATTGTCACTTTGCATTTTTAATTTTTTAGGACTAACCGCTAATCGCTTGTGAACTTGTTACCTTGTCAGCTTGTTATCTAATTTAAAACTCAACATTTAAAATTTATAATGATCCTACCGTTTTCCCAGATCATTCATTCTCCCTTCTGTCTTCGGCAAAAACGACGCAGTATGAAATACATGGCTACCGAAAGCAATAAACAACACAATAACCAAGGAGCTCCAGCATGTTTTATAGCTGGAATAAAGTATGGATATTGCGTATAGGGAGCACAATATAATCTTTTGGTAATATCGGGATCGTGGTCAAAATCTATACAGGGTAATGGTGCCGAAGAATGTTGATATTCTTCGATATTTTCTTTTTTTAAAATACTTACAATAGTTTCTGTTTTAATCGGTAATGGATTTTTAAAGAAGTCTTCTTTTCTTTCTAATATTTCTACTTCTTCTATAGCGTCAACTATTTTCGCTGCTTCCCGATCTTTCTTTTCTTCTTTTGGTGTTTCTTTGGCTGTTGGCGGTATCTCTTCGGGAAAGTGTTTGATGATTTTTTCATCGGGATCAACGATGATGACATGGGGATGCTCATGTTCACCATCGGGATGATACGATGAAAGTGGATGATACCGTTCATGATTTTGTCCTCCTGTTCCTCGGCTAGGACCACCTGATATTTCCTCTTCCTTGTAGATCCTTCCCTGTGAACTTAAAAGAGTAAAGCTACTGGATGTACCAATAGCTTGGATGTCGGAACCATGTGCTTCCATAATAATATTTCCACTAGGATTGGTGAGACGATAATCGTGTGTTTGCCAAAAATCTCCACGCTGCAACCGAAAACTACTACTTTTTAATGGTAATTCACTCGCATAAACAGGACCAAAAATGGCAAAAATACCACACAAAATCAGTGACCATCTACAATAATTTTCAAAAGACATCAGGACATTATAGCAGAAAAATATACAAAAAAAAAGCCCCATTTTTCAATGAGGCCTTTTTAGTAGATTACCGAAAAAAATTATCGACGACGAGCTGGTTTTTTGGCAGGAGCCGCGGGAGCAGATTTTTCTTTTCCGCCGATATCATCTACCCAGCTAGAAACTCGATCTTTTAGCCCAAGACCAAGCGCCAAACCACCACCAATAGCAAACATAGCTACTACACCAGTGAAAAAAGTTTCGATGAGACTGGTGGCAATTCCCAATTGTAATAAGGATGCCAAAACCGCAAATACTAAAACGGTGTATTTGGAAATATTTCCCAAAATAGTCGCATCAGATTTAGAGATGTGCAAAGGAGCCGTTACACGAGTAGCCACATTTTGTACTACTTTAGCAACAGCAATACCTACTGCCAAAATAACAATAGCAACAAATACTTTTGGTAGATAGTTGATAATGTCATTCATAAAGTCGGTGAGCTGTGGAATATTGAGGATGCTAACCACCGTAAGCCACACGACCAAAATAAGAAAGATGTAGACTACTTTAGCCAAAATTTCTCCCACGGTCATCCCGACACCCATATTTTTTAGTTCGCGAGTAACACCGATGGTAGAAAGAGCAGCATCTACCTTGAGTACATGGAGAACACGTTCCAAAATATGAGTAATGATGCGAGCAATAATACTACCGATGATAAGCACTAAAATCGCTCCCAAAAGTTGTGGTAAAAAACCGACCACACGGTTTTGAACCTCTTGTAGAGGTGTAAGTAAGACATGACTCCACTGACCGACAGCAGAACCAACAGCATCATAAGTAGATGCCGCCAAATCGCCACCAGCTTGTGTAGCTGTGGTAACAACAGTTGTTTCTGGCATGAGATTAAGGGGTTAAAAATAATTGTCAGTATTTTCCCAGCTGTATGAAAATATGGCAAATTTATAGGCTTGCTATTAAACCTGAAACATTGTGTTTTTTTACTTTATGAGCCAAACTTTTTTCCGTCTCCAACCACGGAAAATCCGCCCAAATATCCTGTTTTCGTGGATTGTGATACAACAGGCCAATTGGAATTTTTTCGCGATTTTTTTCGACCACATTTTGAATACTTTTTGGGTTGGAAACCTCATAATCCGAAAAGGTATCTACCTCCATTACATGATCCAAATACCACTGATTATTTACCTCTTTGTTATACGTTGGACAATTTTGTGCGATGTCTATAAATGCAAATCCATTATGTTTGAGTGCTTTTATAAAGGTCTCCGTCATATGATTTACATCAGCCGATAGCGTACGTGCCACAAAGGTTGGGTCAGCGCCCATAACGAGCGAAAGCGTATCAATCGGCTCCTGCGTTGTTCCTCGTGGAGTAGCGTTGCGTTTACATCCTTTTTGCGTACGAGCAGAGGCCTGCCCCGTTGTGAGAGCATAATTTTGGTTGTCGTGATGCAAAAATATAATGGGATAGTCGTTTCGAATGGTATGTATTAGATGATTTACGCCCTCCGAAAGCGTAGCCCCATCGCCCGCAGAGGCAATAACTACCATGTCTTTATTGCCGAGCTTTGCCCCGGCAGCTAGTGGTAAAACGCGTCCATGCAACCCATGAATAGTATAGCCCTCTATTTTATCCGAACCATTACCATTACAACCCACATCAAAGCAAAATAGCGCCTTTTCCCGCGGAATTCCTTGCAATGCCAGTGCCCGTTTTAGCGCATTTTGAATCGCAAAATTCCCGCATCCTCCACACCACCAGTTAATCGTTTCATCACTACATTCATAGGTTTTATAAATATCGGCAACTCCCGAAATTTCATCTAATCGGCTGTTGTAGCTAGGAACGCTGGATTCGGTTTGCGAGGGGTTCATAAAGCGGTCTGGATGGTATAAATCTTCCCAAGAAAAGCAATGCTATATGATTGGTTTTTTAAATTCTGCGGATTCTTCCGTCAGGATGAATATATCTTTTGTGTGATCCTTTTTGTCGCTTCAATACAAAGCCTACTGATACGAGAATGTTTTCCACAAATTGAGAAGATGGAAATCTAGGCATGAGTAAAAGAAATAGGGTGTTTTACAAGTTTCGGATTTTTTATTACAGGAAAGCGATAATCTTCTTTTTTTACATCTTCTAAAGTTAATTCAACTGCTTCATTTAACATTTTTTGTGCTTCTTTTTCTGTCTTTCCAAAACTTGAAACATCTAACTCCAAGCAAAGACCAACCACAAATTTTCCCTCTGTCCAAAATATATATGTTAATTTTTTATTCATATTTTCACCCTATAAATCACCTTAGAAATTACAAATTTTCTCCAAAGCCCATAAATCCTATTGCTTACCACCCGCAACCTTTATTTCACCGCCTCTAAATAACATGCTTCACAAAGTACTTTTTCGGGACGATCGGGGGCATAAGAAGTTTGGATTTCTATACCACAATTAGCACAATTCCTCTTCCATAATTTCCGCGGATTTCTTAGTTCCATTCTATCTTTGTGTCGTTCGTCGGGATGAAGGCGAGGAATGGGAAGATTCATTTTTCGATAAAAATCGATTTGGGCTTTTGGATGCGATAGAGTTTTTTGGAGCGTTCGCATATGAGGATTTTATCTAAAATATCGTCAGCCACATCACCAATATCGTCTGGAACGGTACCAAAAGGACCATCATATTTGCTGATGGATACATTTTCGTGCCATCGGTAGCCTTTTTCTAAACTTTCTGCTTTGGTGAGTGGGTATCGTTCTTGGGCGACGGTTTCGTTATACGCAAATAGCGAAAGCGCTATAGGGAAAAATTCTCCCCATTCTCCTGTTTTTTTCATGTGGGCTATGATTTTGTCTCGTAGTGCAAAATATTGCTCTTTTGTGTATTGTTTGTTCAAAACACAGTATTGAGCTTTTTTGAGCCCCACACAGCCAAAACAATCTTTTAAATCAGCGCTGGTTTCGCAATAATCACAATCGGTCAGCTCAATGGAGTTAAAACAATATTTAGCATTATACTTTTGCCGTAATGCTTGATGATCACTTGCGGTTTTTAGGACTCAGTAATGAGGAAATAAATATTTACCTTACGCTTTTGCAGCGCGGAACTATGCCCGTGGCACGCATCGCTCAGCGGGCAAAAATCGGGCGCATTAACTGCTACCATCATTTGGAAAAACTGCTAGAAAAAGGATTTATTATCCAAACCAAATTACCAAACTGAATATTTTTCCGCGGAAAATCGTTTTCGGGAGTATCTTCAAGATATAGTTCAATTGCTTCTTGAAGATTTTTTAATGCCTTTTCTGAGGTAGGAGCGCAAGTTGTTACCCCTGCAAAAATGCATTGAGCCACCCATCCTTCGGGTTCTTTCCAGGGACTATATGCAGCAGTTTCCATGATTAAAAAATCTATAAAAAAAGCAAAATTTTGCTACAAAAACAAAAGGTGTCAAAATCGCTCTCAATCCACCGCTTTCATATTTGAATGCTCTTCAATATAAGCGATGACGTCTTCTAAAAAGAAGGGGCGACCGTTCCATTTGAGTAATTGATTTTTTTCCGCGATTTTTGTGGCGCCTTCGGATGCCAAAAGTTTCCCCAGCTGTCCATCGTGGTTCCCTTCGATAAGGTGTAGGTTTGGATTTTTTTCGCGGAATTTTTCGTACAAATCTGTTTTCAACGGCCATAAATAAGTGTAGTGCAGATAATTTACCGCCACATTTTTTTCCGCGAAATATTCGATTACGTCCAGCATTACACTCTTGGTCGATCCCCAGCCGACAAAAGAAATATCCGCGGTTTCTTTTCCGTATATTTCTGGATCGGGAAATTCTTGTTTCATGGTTTCGCGTTTTCGACAGCGTTTATCAATCATATCTCCAGCATTTTCCGATTCGTCTAACCGACCGTCGGGGCCGTGTTCATCACCATTGGCAAAATAATACGCGGGTGAACTTCCCGGGATCCATCGCGTGGAAATTCCCGATTCGGTGAGCGCGTAGCGATCTTCTTTTTTGAGATTCTCCAATTCCGATTCGTCTGGCAATCCGCGCTCCATGGGGATGCGATCACCATCAAACGGTTCGACGGTTTTATGACTTTCCGCGATAAATTTCTCGGTCAAAAGTACCACCGGAATTTGGTATTTTTCCGCGATATTAAAAGCTTCTTGAGTACGATAAAAGGCATCATTGGCATCAGAAACCGTCATAACCGCACGACCAAATTCTCCATGACCACTATGAACCGCCAAAAGTAAATCACCCTGACCCGTCCATGTGGGCAGGCCAGTCGCCGGACCGGGGCGCTGGGCGATAACTATTACAAGCGGCGTTTCAATAATCCCCGAAAGTGATACCGTTTCCGTCATAAGGTCAAATCCGCCACCCGATGTGGCCGTCATCGCCCGCGTACCCGCATGAGCAGCGCCAAGTGTCATATTTGCCACGGAAATTTCATCCTCAATTTGCTTTACTAAAATGCCACTCTCTGGTGCCATGACTGCTAGATAGCTCAAAATAGAACTTGCCGGACTCATAGGATACGCAAAATACGCCTGCATACCACCGGCTACCGCCCCCAGGGCAATCGCGTGGTTTCCATCAAGTATGATTTTTTTTGTATTATTTTCTCCAAAATTTTGAATTTTGAATTTTGAATTTTGAATTGTATCATCACTGGCGACCTGATCGTATCCATCTCGTAGGCATTGTAGATTGGTTTCGAGGAGTTGTGGGCGTTTGCTAAATTGCGTTTTTATCGCAGCTTCGATTTTTTCCAGCGGAAATCCAAGCGTTTTCCACACCATACCGATGAGCACCACATTGGTCATAAAAAATTTTCCGCGATTTTTTTCGACAATTGTTTCGGCTGGCGCATGAATAATCTGAATCGATCGCTCCTCTAATTCCGCGAGAATTTTTTTTATCCCCCACATACGCTCATAACCGTGCACCAGCATACCGCCATCCTTAAGCGTGTTTTTATAGGTCACCAAACAGGGTTTATCGAGTGCCAGCATTACATCTGCTTCGTTTGAAAGCCCGTGAATCGGTTGTGGCGAAAAATTGATGGTAAAATTGGAATGTCCGCCAATAATCAGTGAAGGATACTCTCGATCGGTAACGACAAAAAGGCCCAAATCTCGTAGTGCTCGCGCCAAAATAATTCCCACAGAATTCAGTCCAGAACCACTCTGACCTACGATACGCAATCTTATTCGGTGAGGAAATGCAGTAGTCATGATTGGAATGAATGCAAAATGTAAAAATCAAAGATAAAAATGACAGTGTAAAATGCAAAATTTATTTCTTTCCTTTTAGTGTTAAAATACTAGATGCTAGAATATTGGCTATTTCTAATAATTCGTTAGCCAGCCACCCTAAATCTTTTATATCGCCTTTTTTTGTGTCTTTTAGTAGGGAAATCCAAACTTTCGATTCATTTGCTGATTTTAGCGAGTGCGTAAAAAAATTTATAAAGTCTTTTTTTGAGCTGGCAGAATTGGCTTCTACGTAATTGGCTAAAATACTAGTGCCACTTCTCAATAGTTGTCTACCCATAATTTCACTTGTTAGTCCTTTTGGTAATTGTTCAATCAAATTTATTAGCTTGATAACAAAATCATAAAGCCTTTTTTTGAATTCATTTTTGAATTTATCTTTTCCCATTTTTAATTTTGAATTGTCATTTTCCATTTTGATTTTTGCATTTTAAATTTCCTAGGCTTTGATCAAAGAAATAAAGTTTTCCGCCCACTTTTTTACCTGTGTTTCCAGTAGGGGAACAGGAGTTTTCATAATCCGAAGTGTAGGGCAGATAATTTCCGCGGATTTAGCTTTTAAAAAATCCTCTAAAATTTTGGCGGACTCGAGCGCATAATCTGTCTCATATTTCACATCTCCCAGAGCAATAATCGCGCATTTTTTTTCGGTAAAATCGTGATCCTGGATGCGGTCAAAAAACGGCTGAAAATGGTGTTCTTCCAGACGGCCACGGCCATAGGTGGGGCAAGCGAGTACTAAGATATCATGACTAAAAATATCATCTACATTGGTTTTTTCTGCGCGCTCTAGTGCGACTTCCAAGCCCGCTTCTTTCCATATCTGAGTTATATATTCACACACCAATTGCGTATTACCCCCCGTCGTTCCGTAAATTATTTTTACACGATTCATGAGAAACCGATCGCGATATTATGCTTTTTATAATGTTTTTCAAGCATAATTGGGATTCCGTGGATTTTCCATAAATTTTCCCAAAATTACCAAACCTTGACTTCCAGGGCTTTGATTCTAGCTCGTAATTCCGCATTTTCTGCTTTTAATGCCTCAATTTCTGTTTCATTATTTGCAATCCGTGCTTCATGATCTAGGAGGGTAGCCGCTAAGGTTTGAGCATCTGCGGCGAGCTCTTGGATAGCATTTACGAGGGTGAAGGTAAGCTCAGAAGGATCAAAGACTTGTAGGTCAGTTACATCAT
>Ga0209562_1000590_pt1 | contig 12519 bp, 11 predicted proteins | sample WorMetvacBELIZE2_FD_187399 | JGI IMG/M metagenome (GOLD analysis project Ga0209562, IMG submission 187399) | Marine gutless worms symbiont microbial communities from Max Planck institute for Marine Microbiology, Germany - Olavius vacuus BELIZE.2... | ecosystem: Host-associated > Annelida >...
ATGTTTAGATTTTTATATCATACGAAAGAACATTTATCCTAGTTTTCTCAGAAGGAGAATGGTTGGTGGGGGCGACCCCTTCTACCTGAAATTTTGGGTCAACCGGCCCGCATTGGAGCGAAATCGCCGATTTTGAACCAATAATCGCTCGTAGCACCTCAGCCGTATGACCTAGCGAGAAAAGTTTAATTAACTAATTGGAAGTCCCCTACGTGCTTTTCAACGAGCCTAAGATGATCATCGTATGTTGCCCCTAAGTCCCCCCAAGGGGGCTCAAAAACGCAAAACGTTACCACGTGGGCGGCAGTGTTGCCACTGGACTTTTATAGATCAGCCCAGATTTCCGGAGCAAAAAAAAACAGATAAAGAAAAAAGTTCAAACCTCCAAATACCTCCGAAATTAACGCCTAAATGCTGCATAATTTTGCTTTTAAGTACAAACATAGTGACGTAAAACACTCGAATGATCATTTGTCGACATCAACGCAACGCCGTAGGATAGAGCGATGTTAGATGCACGCTTTTCGCAGTTGTATTTTGGCCCAAGCTTAAACGCGCTGCAGTATGGATTGCCTGTGATAGCGGACCTACTTGTTATTATTATTATTATTCTGGATGCCTTTGTCGTCATCTTTGTGGTTACCGGTATTAGACTATGGCATTTGCTGACACTTGATTCTTCAATTACCATTTTATTGATTACAGTGTGCCATGTGTGCTTCTTCATTAATTTGCCCACTGCCCAGCCTTAGTTATTTTTCGCTTTGCATAAATTTTTGTGCAGTTGTGGGGTTAAAATGCTTAACTGTTTCATTCCTGTGATATCTCCATCCATGGTATTGGTACTGCCAGTGATGTATCATTAGGCCAACTCCAGACCATCAGTCAGTTTGCCTTACCATTGATGCATGCTGCACCTGCAAGATTTGGTAACCTATGGTGTATATATCCTTCAACCCAAGATGTGTGGTAATGAAATGGCTAAGAGCCGCTGTACTGAGGCATAGTGCGTAGTGCAGCAAGTTTATACAGACTGTACAGTGTGTACATTTAATGTAACTGAGAGTTTGTTAGCTACGCGTGTCTGTATGATTGTCTTACAGTTGAAGTGCAACAAAGCTCGACTGGATCCATTGTTGGCATTGTATTTGGCATTTTTGGTGCTATTGCCATCATTATAGTTGTTTCGTTTTTAATATGGAGGTACAAATTTCTTCTTTTGAATTAACAGCATAGTAACCCTAATTAATGTGAGGCATTTCCGAGGACTTTCAGACATATCTATATATAGCCGTAGATGTTCAAGCATGTGTATGCTGTGTAGTACAGCCTAATGCTATTCCTGCCCACAGCACTGCAGTATTATGTCAGTTCATCTATGCACACAGTTACTTGCTTATGGTCACGTAATTTAATCCAGATGAGATAACCAGCGTAGTACAAGGTTGTCACTAAATATGCCATGCCAAGCGCAAAGAGTAATCCATCAGCTGAAGTGAAACATGCAAACTTCTGTCTGTCAGTGTTCCCAAACCGAAGTAGAAAGCATGTGACATAATACAATGTAGATGATGGACCAAAAATATTTGCATATGGTGACACTTAAACCGCCAGTCTTACTCCAGAAGAGTTTGATATATGAAACACCTTTCTCTGTCATCATGTACGGGAGTTACAAACTTTTAAAAATAGTCTATTTTGGCCCCTTGTGTGTGTTACTGCTGTTATAATTACTTGCAGACTGTGTCGATATTGTCCTGTTGAAAGACAGCCTGTCCTGTACTTGTTATTGCAGGTTTTGTTGGCTTAAAAGGAAAGAAAATGGCCAGCATGAGAAGATGAAGACGAACAATAACTCTGCAGAGGAGGAGGAGCGCAAGACTCCCGTGCATACTGTAAGTTTTCCAATATCACACGCTAATGATATTTATTGTTTTAACTTAATGTACCTTTTGCCTTAGACCACAGACCTTCCACGTGTCTTTGTACATTTGGCAAAACAGATGCAAAAGAAGAATAGGATGAATGGTAACACGAGACAGGAAGATGAGACTCTAAAACCTACAGTAAGTCTTTTGGTATCTGAGGGAGCGGGGCAGTACCATGGGTATGGCCATTGTGGCAGTGGCCATAGCACTTTCAGATGTGCCATGCTATGACCACTAATGGTTTTGGCCACAGAACTTTTTCCACTGCGTACTTTTTGCACAGATCTCAGTATTTGCTTATGTGTATCATTCATAATTCATGAAATCTTGACGTCAGCAACAGCTATGCAGTAGCATGCAATACGGCATAATTTCAGCATCAGCTTTTCATTTCCTGCTCACTTACCTGTTTGCAGCATCTCAAATTGTGTGGCAAGTGACATATCTCGGTAACTGCATCATGTTTTATTTTTCCAATCTGCATTTTGTTATGCCATAGTGAAATGGCCATACCCGTGGTGCCACCCCTGGGCTGTGCCACATTGAAGGATATTGTTTTCACTTGGAAATGCTTTGCTTGTGCATGCTGTGCAACTGTGCAAATATTATTCAAAGCTAACAGTGGCCTGCTTTGCTTTGATTTTTTAGCGAACGTGAACGTGAGTTCACACATTCACGTTCGCTATATGTCATCGGCCGTCGGTCTGTCTGTCTGTAACATTCATGCACCCTACTTGGGTTATTGAAATTTTCCGCACTGTTTCTACACTATTTGGTACGCTGACCATCTGCTGACATCCAGGTAAAATTTTCTGCACTATGTCTGCACCGATCGTCCCAGGGGAACCCCTCCGTCGGGGGAGTTAAACACGAGGGGTAGCCGAATACAGCAATTTTGGTTTTGGACCTATCGAACGCTATATCTCGGAAACAGTGCAAGATAGGAGCTAAGTTTGTATTAATCACTAATAGGAAGTTGCATATGAGCTTTCCATTGGTGCCAAACTCGGTGACCTTGGATGACCTTGAACGGTGTAATAACCCTAACCGCCGTGTAATTTTACCGAATTCGGTAGCGTTCGGGGCGGATTACGTGAAAATGGTTGAAGATACGCCAGTACTTTCTGCAGCGGAAATGTAGGCCACAGAATCTAGTTTTTAGCGATATATCATTTATGGCGATATTGGCAGGGGTCACACCAAGCGAGAGCGATAAAGTGAGACACTCCGCTCTCGCTAGCGAAAATTTGACCAATAATCGGCCATAACTTGAAAACGGTGCAAGCTAGGAGGTTAGTTAGTATTAATCACTAATAGGAAGTGGTATATGAGCTTTCGATTGGTACCAAAATCGGTGACCTTGAATGACCTTGAACGGCGTAATCACCATTACATTGCGTTATTTTACTGAATTTGGTAAATCTGCATTGCAGAAAATGATCTGTGGCAGAATTTATCCAAGAGTCTATTGTATTTTTAGTGCGTGTACAATGTCGTCGTAAAGAAAGTTCACTTTCGCTATATCATCTTCTGATGAGTTTCTTGTTTGGTATTGGTATTGTCTGCAGTTCTAGCCTCACGTTTGTACGGAAACTGTTGTTGATGAAAACTAGTGAATTTTTCTTAGAATGGTTTCACTGATTTCACCGAAGCCAGCAATGTCTGGTCTGTCAAAGACACAGCTGGCATGTGCAATAACAACAGGCTTAAACGCTGTATAACGCCTACTATCTCAAATAACACACAACTAACGTAATTTAGAAGCTTTGGTTTCATTTTAACTGAAAGATGTTAACTTAAATTATTCACTGCATGTAGCAATTAACACATTGTGATGATAACAAATTCCAATCATTAACAACTGTATTACTAAATGCAAACTTTCTTACATCAAGTCTAAATCGCTTTTTATACAGTTTTTGGTCATGCCATCTTCTACCACTGTCATCCAATTAAAAATTACCTCTATTAACATCACACATTCCCTTTATAATTTTGGAAGTCTCAGTGAGATCACTTCTAACTCTTTCTTCTCTCCAAATGCATCAAACCTAAATAGTTCAGTGATTCAGTTTGTCATCGTATTTCCAGTGCTTAATTCCCTGAACCATCTTAGTAGTACTTTACATCTTCGAATAAATAAGTATTCCAGACCAGAATACAACATTCCAGATAAGGTCTTACCAAACTTTCAGTATAATGCCAATTTGTTTCCTTTGATCTATCCACAAAATTACGCTTTATCATTCCAAGTACCTTATTTGCTTGTTTGACTGCAACAGTACACTATTTTTCCCACTTTAAATCATCACTGACAATTCTCAATGCTCTTTCCTCACTGACTTCTTGCAGCTGAGTGGTTTCCATGACGTAATTTACTTTAGGATTGTTATACCCCAGGTGCATAACCTTGCATTTACCAACATTGAACAACATCTGCCATTCTTTGGACCATAAGATTAAATTACATAAATTGACTTGCATACTCTCATTACCTTACACAGAATCAACACTGTGGTAGATTTCAGTATCATCTGCTAATTTTTAGCGACCGTGAACTCACGTTCGCTATATGTTATAGCCTGTCTGTCTGTCGTCTGTAACGTTTGTGCGCCCTACTCAGACGATTAAAATTTTCTGCAATGTTTCTTCACCATTTGGTACGTTGGCCAGCTGTTGACATCCAGGTAAAATTTTACGGAGATCGTCCCAGGAGAACCCCTTCGTCGAGGGAGTTAAACGCAAGAGAGGTAGCCGAATATAGCGATTTTGAACCTATCGAATGCTATATCTCGGAAACGGTGCAAGATAGGAGCTAAGTTAGTATTAATCACTAATAGGAAGTCGCATATGTGCTTTTGATTGGTACCAAACTCGGTGACCTTGTATGACCTTGAACGGTGTAATACCGGTAGCCCTAACAGCCGCTTTATTTCACCAAATTCGGTAGCTTGCGGGGTGGATTACGTAAAAGTGATTGAAGAAACACCATTACTTTCTGCAGCGGAAATGTAGGCCAAAGAATCTAGTTTTTAACGATATATCACTTATGGCGATATTGCAGGGGATCACCCCCAGCGAGAAGGTTAAAGTGAGGCAGTCCGCTTTCGCTAGCAAAAATTTGACCAATAATCAGCCGTAACTTGGAAACGGTGTAAGATAGGAGGTAAGTTAGTATTAATCACTAATATGAAGGCGTATATGAGCTTTCGATTGGTACCAAAATCCGTGACCTTGAATGACCTTGATCGGCGTAATAATGTAATAACGACGTAATGGCCAACTTACCATGCGTTATTTCACTGAATTCAGTAGCCTGCAGGCGCATTACGTAAAAGTGGTTGAGGATACACCGACACTTTCTGCATCGGAAATATAGTCCAAAGAATCTTGTTTTCAGTGTTATATTATTTATTGCGATATTCGCCAAGGTTATTGAGAACGAGTGCGTTATGCCTAGGCAGTCACATACTAGCATTACTTACTCATTATTATTTTCAAATTCAACTGCAAGTCTGATTTTACTATTTTTGCAAACTTCCGCTTCATTGGATACTGTTATATTTTGTACTTGCACAATGTCGTCGCAAAAAAAGTTCACGTTCGCTGTGTCATCTTGTGATGAGCTTTTGTAATATTTTGCTGTTAACAACAGTATCATCAATATCATTGATATAGAATACAAATAAAATAGGACCCAAAACAGAGCTTTGTGGCACACCAGTCAAAATATCACTCCAGTCAGAAATCTGACCCCCCAATTTTGGTTGACTAGACTAGAACAAATGCGAAAACTAAACTGGTGACTAACAACATTGTAGGCTTGGCAATGTACCAGTTACTAAGTGTTGGTACATCGAATCTCTTTTCCAGTCACTATCCAGTACACGCTTTTGCACATTCATGATTACATATCAGTCTTCACATGCTTGTATCACTGTTAATTATTTTGCATTATTAGCCAGTTGCCTCATTTATTCATAGGCACTCCTAGAATATGTAATTTTATTTTGTTGTTGATCATTTGGGTGCATAGACTTACACATGTTTATTCTACATACCGTACATCCTGTTCACGTCGTATCGAATCATGTGGACACTGATAAGCTTACCACTGCAAATGGTGGAATGTTTACGTCGAGCTCAGCCAGTCTCAGTAGCCAATCACGTTAAAGCACGTAGGTCACTGATCGAGCATGCTGTAACATGATTGGCTACTGAGACTGTCTGAGCTCCACGTAAACGTTCCGCCATTTGCAGTGGTAAGCTTTGCAGAGTCTTTATTATTTTCGAGCAGTGCTGCCCCTGTGTTTGGGTGCGTTCTTTTAGCAAGATGTTACGCTCCGTAAAATTCGCAGAAAATAAGATGCGCATTTTTGTTATTCTTGGTGAATAATGCTAAAACAGTGCAATTCAGTGTCTAACCCTAATCCTAACCTTAATTTCCTGAGCAGGAGTTCCTGAGCAGATTGATTAGATAAATTGGAGTGGTTGTCAATTAAATCTGGTTCAATAAAAGAACGCACCCAAATGATCGGCAATTACATATTGTAGGGGTGTGCCGGAAGTGCCCATGCATAAATTAGGCAGCTAACTAATTACCACACTGTAAGCTGGAATACATTGATTGCAGATTACACAGAATGGAATCGATCCTGTACAATTTCCGGAATTGAGATATCCCAACAGTTACTACAACAATGCGACGTTGTCGAGCGATAACATTCAGCGTATTTCTTCACTGAGTGCCGTGTCTACCAACAGCACGAGGCAGTATGAAACGACGCTGTGAAGGATGCCGGTCGGTGCAGTAGAACACTGCACAGTACAGTGCTTTCTCTTTGTATATCCATTTTCACACTTCAGCACAATGTAAAACCTTTTGCCAAATGTCGATGCCTTGATAGGTGCCTTTTCTTTGCGTAGCTTGTTGCATTAGGATTAGAGATTGTGACATTAACAAAATGCAGCCGATGCTGATATTTATTTAGTGGCTGTTCAGTTTGGTTATATGATGCCTTAGTGTGGTTAGAGCATCCAATTTGTGATCGAAACATGCAGGTTTGACTGCTGGCCATGCTGCAGTTATGTAATGATTCTGAGCAAGTTGTTCATGCATGTGTACCAGCAGGGCTGAAAGTGGGAAAGATGTGTTACTGTACACAAAACATACAAATTGGCACACCGCCCCTTCTCCAAATAATCCCACTGTTTAAACTGTTTGACGGTTTCTGGTGCATTCTGGGTTGAAAATCACACTCTCCGTGATAGCACTGTTGAATAAGTTTTCAGATAATCATGCAAATTACATGCATTGTGATCTATATTGGCTGTGTAGCATACCGGTATGGTGTTTATCAGCAAAGAAGCAGTGTATAGCTTGGAGCTGACGCAGGAAGTGCTGGTATGGCACACCATCCCATTCCCTCGTACTTTCAGCCCTGTTATGTAGCTTTGTCATCTACTGTAATTTCGTACTAGCAAAGGGCAATGACGCTTTGCAGGTGGAAAGGTAGCATTGCAAGTGTGGCATCCTGTTTTAAATTCAATTGTTTCTGGTATAACATTCTGTGCCATACTTTTATGAAATTTTCATTTAAACTTGTTTTTTCTAGACTTTTCGAAGGGTTGAGAATTCGGAAACCCACACATGCTTCACCAGGGTATTACACTTTAATGGTGACAGATTTGCATGATAATAGTAATAATCATGTTCGTAATTGTAGTCATTATCGTGATAATGTAGTGTTATCATGCCGTAAGGTTGTAAGTGATAATTATTGCCAGTTTCGTTGCATTTTCCACTGTGCCTCTATTTCTGCCGCTTGTAAAGTATGTGCGTGTAAAACATTGCGCAGTAGGTTTTATGGGTGTGAGTACTTTGCGCATGTGTGTCGCCGGTGTTGTTGCATTGTTGATGCCTCAAGTCATCAGTTCACAGTGTAGTTGTTATGCCCTGTGTTCTGCAAGTTAATGTACAGCAGCTTACAGTGATATCGACAAAGGGTCATGTTTCATCGCTTGAAAATATCAGGTTTATCAGCAGTAGTAGTAGTCTCGTTGTTTCGTTAACTACACACATTCCATCGTGACAATCTGCTTCGTTCGTCACATGCTGTTTGCACGTACAAGAATGCTGCTGCATGTGAAGCAATGTTGTACTAACTGTTGAAGACGTGATGATTGCTGTGAGCTTATTGTATTTGATGCATGTTATGCATCTGTTTTTCCGTCCTTATGTCGTTATATCATATTATTGCGTCGTATCATGTGGATTTTTCATGTGAGTCTTATAATGGGCTATTTTTTAACACATGATATACAGAATCAGATTTGCTTAAAGAGAAGTGTGTAGCACAGTGATGTAATGGTGGTCAGGGCATCAGGCTCACAGTCAAGATGTCTTCAGTTCAACTTTCAACAGTCTGCTGTTTCACTTTCATATAATGACCATGTGTGCCTTCATTGTCAGACAGTATTATTTGATACTAGCCAAATGGCAGTGGATCAGTGTGGCTATGAAGGTAACGGCAGGCCTGGCAGAAAGTGATGGCATTGACAGTCTTTTTGACTAAATCACTTGTGAGCTGACTGCTAAGTGCCTGGATGAGCTCTGGCCCTTACATTTGTGTCAAGTATGGTTGTATTTGCTTTTTAAACAGAAGTTGCGGCAGAGGCATATGCTACACTTCTGTGAATGCCAGTGTAGATATGTGGCTTACTGTGTAACGGTTGTTTTGATATTTTTAGACATCAAAGTGAGTAAGTAATGACTGTTGTTAAGTACTGTAATTATGATTTGATTCATTGTATTTTATTGCTTCACTTGTTCATGATTCGTGTGTTTGCAGTATTTCTGCACACAACATTGTACAGTTAGTAAGTGCTTCTGCCAACTTCAGTAGAGTAGTGTGTCTGTCTGTCTGTCCCTCTGTATGGTATTTAAAAAAATTCTTAGGACTGACGAATTGATTCCATGCAGGCAAGGTGTCAAGGTTATCAGTTAGGTTTAGGGCAGCAATAAGTTGGCAAAAGTATGTGTGCTTAATGAATGCTTTCTTTTCTGATAACTTACACTTTGGGTCGTTGGTCCTTTATTAGGCAAGTAACAAAAGGTAGACTGCATGTAAAATGCTGCTGACATTACGTAGTCTAGATTGAACATAGTCTGCAGCGGTTCATATGTAGAAAGAGCTTATATGTCAGTGCTGTTAAACTACCAGACCAGTAGGTAGTTTTGATGGGCTAAAGACACTTATCAAGAAACTCAGTGCAAGATCTGTTTGCAGTTATGTGGTCTTGCATGTTTGACACTTACGTGGACATTGGTCATTGCTACCACTGCTTTTCTGGTCAGTGTCTTTAGCCTACCAACACTTCATCGATATGAGGTTATTTTCATCAGTTCGTATATATTCACACTAGGCTTAAAACGTCTCTGTTGTGGCAGTCCTTCACAACGGAGACTGCTGATGCCTAGACTCTGGGTATGGGAAATGTTGGACATGAACATATGACACAGGCACTTTTTTTAGATTTCTAATGTTTCATGGCTTAGTTTTTTTAGTCATTTTTATGCCTTACACTTACCCAAATACTTACAGATCAAGTTTTTGGTTTGTCTGACGTCCATCCATCTGGCTCTCTGTCTGTCCATGTGTAGCCTGTTGACATCTAATCCAAATGACACAAGAGCGATTTCAAGGAAACTTGCCACATGGAATAATCATGTGAGTGGGAATTGCTGAAAACTTTTACGAGGTCAGAGGTTGATGGTCAAGGTCATATCGAGGTCAAATGCAATTTTCCGGCTGAAGGATAGTCGTCAACTAATGGCCAACTGTCTGTTATCAGTCCATTAACATCCATTTCACGTCACGTGATAACTCTGTTCTTAGTGGAGAAATTTCAGTGAAACTTGACACAGATATTCATTATTGAGTGAAAAGGTGTTCAAGGTCACTGGTTGAGAGGTCAAGGTCATTCAGCAGCGGTCTTGGATATCTTGCGAGCTTGAAAGCTGAACCACTGAATGGATTTAAACAAAAACTTATGCAAATACTTACCGCAGTTGGGAGACAAACTGACTGTGTTTTCAAGGTGATGGGTTAAAAGGTCAAGGTCACAGAAAATTCATGGGCGGAGGCATACAAATTGGCAGTTTGCTGTGGAGGACTGTCTTGTTACTTTTTCCATTTTGATTAACTGTGGTCATAGGCATAACCAGGATTTTCACTGGGGGTGCACATTTTTTCTTAAAAAAGTTGACGACCTTTTTCTTTTTTTATTTTAGTCGTCCTCCTCAATACATGGCCAAAACTGCTAAATTAACCACTCACACCCTCCAACTCGGCAAAAATTTCCTCACAAATTTGACTTCTTGCTCCGCCTGGTCGTGCACTTACAACTTACACCTATAAATTACATGCCCCCTCCCCCCCAAATTTTTTCTCCGCCCTGGTGGTACACCTCCCTGGCTACGCCTATGACTCTGGTATTCTAAGCTAGCTAACATCATCTTTTTAGCTTCCTTTGTACATTCTGTATTATATTCTGTGTGATGATAATTTATGCCATTGTACTACATGTTGTCATTATTATAGAAATGGATATAGCATTTAACTACAGCAATCCTATCATATCATAAAGACGCACATCTATAAAACTACTTTATTTTCTGCATTCCGTTTATTTGTATTTTAATAATTTTAATACAGTTCTTTTATTTATGTGCGTAATTGGTAATTGAGCACGTATTGAAGTGTTTGAGCAGCTTGTGTTACTGTTTGCTGCTGAAATGAAAAAGGTCACAAAGATTTATTCTTTTTTATCATTATGTGTATGCTTTGCTGATTCACAGGATAATCGCTTTGTACTTGTGGTAGCATAGTACTTTTTGGAGGTCACATTTTTAATTGGTCACATTTTTAAGTGTACAAGCGGTATGACTGGGAGAAGGGTTAATATCCGCTGTACACTTCCCAAACCATAATTTTATATTGCCAGTCTTTAATTTATTGCAGTCGGTTATAAAACTAAGCAAGTTTCAAAATGAATTCTTCATTTCTGTTTTCTGACAGTACATTTTTATCCTAGTAAAACCTACTTTTTAGTGACCACATAATACATTAAGGTGTGAGAAGGCGTTCAGGATGTTAATTTTTTATTGTAGATGTTGCTTGTGTTTAGTAGTAATATTTGCACAATTATGGCAGCAAAAATGCCAAGAAAAATTCATTGTACACTCCTGGAGGGGAGGATGGGCATGAAAAAAAGAGTAATCTTTGTACATTTTGTAATATATTTATAAAATGTGAACAGATATCTGCTGTGTTTGCAGTTTGCAGCATATTTTGATAATGCACACATTACATAATTATGTTGCCTATTATTGTGTGTATTTTCAGCCTTTTAAAGTGTCAAGCTGCTTTTTGACTGTTTCATTATAGCATTAAAATGTCACACTGTGTTGTTTTCTGATATGCAAATGTGGTTAATGTAATGCATGGTATTTTTCTTAACTTGGATCAGATTGTGGGTTCAGTCCAGTTTCATTACTGCTGTTGTGATTTCTGAGAGTGTGGCATATAACAAAAACAACAGTTCCAGTCTGTGGCAAGTAAGTGACAGGGCCAGCTTGTGAACCTTATACGAGAGTAGTTAAATCCAGACTGTTTTCCCAAGCCCGGGTTTTTGGATTGGAGAGCACTGAACCTCGGGTTTGAGTATGGGGTTTAGGTATAGGAAGTGCCATTTAACTGTGCTCCAGAGTAGGCATGTAGTGCTTCTTATAAGTGTATTCGAAATCACTTGCCTGCCATTCAGCTGAATGTTGGCTATTTTGCAACTTCTGGTGCAAACGGCAATTGTGAATGCATTCCGCAGCAGTGTGACTGAATTGGAGGGAGCCAACTAATATTGAGAAGCTTATGGTCTGTCGATGGTCTGACTCTGACAGACAGTTTGCAGCATGCACAGAAGGCACGGCATTGGAAAACCAGAATTATCAGGACGTGACTAGTAAGTAAGCTTAGTATGCTGACATAGTCTACATGTCTGTCGTTTAAAGATGACCTCTGTCTTTTGCTTAGTGTACTGTAAACTTGCCATCAGGGTTCAAAGTATGGCAGAGTGCAGCAGAGCTACCCTCCACTACCTCTAGTATTACTGGAGTTGAGTTCCGGGGGGGGGGGTAAATTTTGACCTGGTTATGGTCAAATTTTCGCTAGCGAAAGGGGAGTGGCAGTGCCTCACTTTAACGCTCTCTTTAGTCTACGGGTGATTTCCTGTCAATATCGCCATACATGATATATCGCTAAAACTACATTCTTTGGCCTACATTTCTGCTGCAGAAAGTATACGTGTATCTTCAACCGCTTTTATGTAATCCGCCCCGAAAGCTACCGAATTCGGTGAAATTAAGCAGCCTTTGGGGCTATTACGCCGTTCATGGTCATCCAAGGTAACCGAGTTTGGTACCAATCGAAAGCTCATATGCGACTTCCTATCAGTGATTAATAATAACTTATATCATGTCTTGCACCGTTTCCGAGATAAAGCATCCGATAGGTCCAAAATCGCTATATTTGGC
>Ga0209562_1000591_pt1 | contig 12507 bp, 9 predicted proteins | sample WorMetvacBELIZE2_FD_187399 | JGI IMG/M metagenome (GOLD analysis project Ga0209562, IMG submission 187399) | Marine gutless worms symbiont microbial communities from Max Planck institute for Marine Microbiology, Germany - Olavius vacuus BELIZE.2... | ecosystem: Host-associated > Annelida >...
ACAATGTTATCCGTAGAATTTTTGGGCACCATCGATGGGAATCTGTGAAAGCGGTGATATATGGACTTGAAAGGCTTAGCGTTACATATGAAATTAATTCAAATTATTGTACGTAAAGTGACATTTTATAAACGTTTGTATTTTAAATCTGGTTTTCTACATGATGTGTTCTGGGCAGCCTTGTTATCTGACAGGAGTGATGATTGTTTGAGAAGTGTTTTTTATCCCTTTGAATGTAGCGATTGACAGTGTACACAGACGATTTTATGAGTATGTTCACGAGTAAAATTCTCTTTTTATCTGCATGTATATATCTGTCCTCTCTCTCGTCTGTCTAGGCTTTGTGTTGTCTGACATTTTTGTCGAATAAAAGTGGTCAATAGTATTTATACAACGTCTTACGTTGTAACGAGGTGGACAGAACTCAGCTCATACTAAGACAACAAAACTGCATTTTACTAGTGTTGACAGCGGCAAATGCATAGTGCAGAATACAGTACATATGAATCATAGATTCACAATCACCACGCACAATATCAAACATGTGATCACAACCAACTGCATTAACTTGACGTGCGCATATACCACTACCAGAACCCTGTCGCACAACAGAAATCTGAACTGTAAAACGTAACAGCAGCAAGCTTGCATAATACTTAAAATACCACACCAACGTATTGATAATGCATAGCACGGACACAACATATTCACAGCACATAAGTCGTCGAGCAACATATAAAATAAAGCGTACACAATGTATGGAGGCACCTGTCAAAATAAATCCATGTAAACAGTGTCGCCTGTTAACAATATATTAATATCACGGAATGGAAACGACGTAAAAGCACATCAACACAGGCAGCCAGCACCAGCCACAAACGGGAAGACGGTGTTAGTACTTCTGAAACTAAATCACTGCGAAAGACAACACAGCTTAACAGCTCTCTCAATTGTTCAACACAGCATTCAGCTGCACTGCTACTTACTAACAAACACTGTTTATTTATGTACACTCAGGTAGCTACAGGTGAGTACATCGGAAATGCTCAGATAACGATACTACCCGTTAAGATGCTACAAAATGTATTAAGACTGTTCTTCGAAAGACCAGAATTTACTGCATAAACTGGAAGCACTGAAAGCATCAGATATCACACACAAACCTAAAACTTATAAACACGACATGACTTAGACTAGTCTCATGCAATGGTCTCTGCAACTGGACAAAATGACTAATCCTTTCACAACATAACAAAGTTGTACGATTCTTCCTCGAAATCTACATCATTCTGCAAGTTTTCAAAGCACGCTGTTCTCACACAGACTCAAGTACAGTAAGTAACAGGAACTAGTATATTACAAAGTCCAGTTGTTCATATACGCCTATTACAATTTAACAACAATTAAAGTCTAAACTAATAAATGAACAACACAAAGGCCATCAAAAACCTGAACTACGGGCTAGAAAATGCGGTATAAAATGTCACATGAAAACGACGAACGTTCGTGCCCAGCAATCTACACAAAAATGTCGTGCAGTATCAAGTGACTAGCAATGAAATGGAAGAACAACCAGCAGCAGCTCTACAAAGACAGCATATAACACCTGTATCCAACTAGCACTGTGCCTCGGCTACAGAGTTCATCTGGTAGTAAGTGGAAGCCTTTGGTGGATGTGCACTTGCGGCCGCAGTAGCTTTCACAACGCGCAACGTAGGCACTGCATTACACAATACACAAAACACAGCTGTGTCACATACATCAGCACTGCTGTTCAACGAATGATTTAGAATCTGTCGAGATTCCATTTCATTGCTAGTCACTTGATATTGCAGTTTCATGTGTGTATGTGTGTTCGTGCCATACTGTTTTTATTAACTCTGTACTTTGTCTGCTTGGTAAATAAATCATTCGTTCATTCATTCAAGTAAGCACTATTGGTGTGTGTGTACATTGTGTGCCATTAAGTTCACTGGTCCCTAAAATTGCAACTTCTGTGGTTGCAAAATTTTCTTGCCTCCATCATCGAAGAATCCACAGCGGAGGCAATATGACCTCAGATCAGTGTCTGTTGTCCACTAACACTTATTTCGTGTGACGCAATATCTCTTTACTTAGCAGACAGATTTCAACAAAACTTGCTACAAATATTCATCATGTGAGTGGGAATTGTTTAAAAGGTTTTCACAGTCAGCGATCACAGTGAGATGAAATGCACTTTTCCGGCAACTCAATGGCTGTATGTCCATTAACCAGACCAATTAACCCATAATGGCAGGGGAAATGTTTTGAGAGTGTGGCACTGAGGCTCATTTGTTTGATACGTTACAAGCTGTTAACATTACCATTCTGCACGAGCATTAATTTATAAGAAAACTATAGATATTTGTATTTCAGACAGTCTGAAAAAACTGGTCATCTTCAAGTATCAAAATACAGAACAAGTGCTGCACTTAATTATTAATTACATCACAACAAGCATTTGCTTGGCATACCATATCCAAGTCCTTGCAGGTAAAAAAGGAATGCTTCGTACATCTTAAATGGAACCTCCTCCAGAACTGCACCACTGCAATCAAACTGGACAAAAACATCAACCAACATCCAGTGTTCTTCCAGGATTTAAAATTCGCTATCAGACATTAAAACCACAATCTATGTGATGTCAGATTAAAAAGCCTTTTACATTGGTAGAAAATAACGCTCTATACCGGCCAACAATGTAGCAAGTAAACATACTATGCACATAACACTGACTCAGTAAACTGTCAATGTGAGCTGTAAAACATATTTAATGTCAATTTCCACAACCGCTGTGACTGTCAATCAAACCTGAACTACTGTGTAACAACAATAATAACTGAAGAGGTAACAATTCGCACTGCACAGTTGCCGCAATGAGGCCGCCTGTCTGACAGTTACTGTAGTTCTTGGCTTTAATCATGAGGCTTATAATGCACCAGCCTACCAAACTTTAGCACAACTGGACAATACACGGCTGACTACTAGCAATTTAACCAACTTGGGCACCGTCTGCCATCTTGGATTTGACCCAAAGTAGATTTTAATCATTCTGTGGCCTCTATGGGCCAAAAATGCACCAGCCTACCACATTTCAACAAAATCAGGCAATGCACACCTAAATCAATGACTCAAGAAATTTTTCCGGGCCATTTCTGGAGGCAGTTTTTTGCCGCTAGTTCTCAGAGATGAGTAGAGTGAACGGCACCGAATTTGTGGAGAACACATGCTGATCATCAGCACTCTACAGAAATGTTTTCTATTCCATACATATTGTTCTGTTTCGAAACCAGGGCAACTCAAAGGCAGCTAGAGTCAAAAATCAAGGCCAAATTTTGCACTATTTCGATGCCGTAAACTTTATGGAAAGAATGGTCGAAATGTCTGAGCGAATTTTTTGTGCCATACCTAGGACCCAACCTCCAATATTCATTTGATGGATTCAGCATTCTGCGCTGTGGTCTGGGAGATAAGAGGTCGGGTAGTAAAGATGGCAGCACGGCAGCACTTTGCTGCTTTCCAGCCTTTGAATCTTCATGTGAAACCTTTGAACACACATGACTGTGCAGAAGCCGAATCTTTGGCACAGGGATGTGGATGTCATCATATGTTTGCTGAACAATGTATGTGTCTCAGCATTTGATTGTGGATGCATAGCATAACTAATTCAATTTAACTGACATAATGGCAGACTCAATGAAAATGAGTGATTTAATTGCATCATGACCATCATTTTGGTCTGTCACTGTGGAGTTTGCGGTAAAGTCTGCTAGATTTTATGGTACTTTTAGCGATGCGTCAATGAAAAACAATTATCACAAAAGGTTCAAAGGTTTAAACAAACCTTCAAAGGTTGGCAAAACCACCAAACCTTCCAAGGTTTGAACCTTCGTTGCATAATTACTAAAGACAATAAAAGGGATAAAATATTGTCGACGAGTGTAACTAAGAAACACAGTAAAAGTGCAACAATTTAACTCCAGCTAGATTCTAGAGTTTCTAGAGAAGAGAAACTCTGTATGCATTGCAGACATAGTTAACAAATGGGGTGGCAGGCGACACACTCACCAGGTGGCACTTTTTTGTAACTTTGTTTCGAAGGGCTGTAATTTTGTGAGCTTAAGTCAGATTACCAATAGCAGAAATCCAACACAAACTGAAACTATTCTTTGTTGAAAGTTTCAATTCGATCACGCTCATTTCCAGAGAGAAGAAGCGAGCGCAGACTTCAGAGTTAGTAACAACACATTGTGCCTGCGTCTCCAATGCAGATACAACGATATTAACAGCAGACAAGGCAGACCTTGACCCAAGTAGAGTTTTTCGGATCCAACTTGCTATTCATGTCAATTGTATCGTCCAAGTGTGCAGACGACTGTCCAACAACCAGCATTACTGGACATCTGTTGATTGCAAAACGACACAAATAATCCATCATCCCAATTCAGCCTGTTCAATGGTGATGAACAGCACAAAGGAACAAGAACAGTAATTGATGAACTTACTCTGACTAGTTTAACAATGCCTGTTCCCATTGTGTGTTATAATGTGCTGTGTGGGACAGTCATTAAGTCATTCTTAATAACTGCATGTACAACATGCAGTTATTAAGAATTTTGCAATATTGAACATTGCAATATAATCCATACCTGAAATTTGTCACCGTGTCTTTTTTTGTTTCATCAACTTCACGGACGATTCTGAGGTCAGATCGTCTGCAACACAGACAGTGACCAGCAGTCTACAAATGAATGGGCATAACTTTCCAGCTTCACATTTACCTCTGCTTTAACTGACATTGTAGGATACAGTATGGTGTGGACTGAATTGAAATAACTGCTAAAAACACATTCATTCTCACCATCAGAGACCCTATGTACAATTTTCACTGTACACTGGCAAATGCAACGTAGGTACTATATGCTCACCAACGCACTTTTTAACACAGCATTTTCCACGCGTTAGTTTTTAGCCCGCAGACTTCTATGGCACTATAATGCACCTATGGTCTTACGTGTAATAGGTGTAATAGAAACTCCATGATGATGACGACGATGATGATGATCTGTAGAGAGTTTGCATTCAGAAAAGTATGCAACAGCTGATACAACACTCCTGCTCACACAAGGTTAACGGTAATGGAGACACATGATAGATCAAATATGTCTTCTTATTATCATTTCACAGCATGAGAGACAGAAATGTAAGTAAGTAAGTACGCAAGAAGATTTCTAGTCAGCGTCCTTAACGTTCAGACACAGGGCACCGCGGCCCAACTAACCAAACATAAACATTTTTAACGATCGTTTGAACTGTCCGAAGGTGATGTCCAGTTGCCGAAGCTGTTCAGGCAGACTGTTCCACATCGTTGGCCCGGCGGTGGCAAAACAGCAGTCACTGAACTGGTTGCGTGACCTCTTGACCAAGCATGTTCAATTGTATACGTACCATATATACTTCCAACATGCAGTGAAAATGCCTTCTCACATCCTTTGTTTAGGTACCAGCACATGAAGGGTCGTACTTCACTGGAACGATGGAAGAAATTTAGCTGGAGGACGTTCACCAATGAAAAAAAAGAACTTGGGCCCAGCAGGTGCTAGTCCATTGCAGTGAGCCATGAAGGTAATTGTTGCTAATCAAACAAATGTGCCTGCGTCACCGATAACACAAATATCTCACTTTGTGATCAACCAATGAGAAATACAAATGCAGATACCTGACATAGGACTCGATGAAATGTCCAAGATTCTGAGGTCGCAGTGACCTTGCGTAGTCAAGGTATGACAGTAGCAAATCATTACTCACAGTGTTTGTCTTCTGCAAAACATACAGTACATCTATACATGCACAAAACAGTGCACAGTGCCATAAACACAAAAGCATATGTTTTACTATTAACCCTTTCAGTATTACAACCAGTATATATACAGTACCACTGAGATCGTACTCTAGTATAAAGTTGTGATGTCAACTGGATGTTGATGCGATATACATATATGCTATCACCCAGAACAGAACTATATTGGAGTAAGAGCTACTCAAGATGGGACAACCAGGTTTGTATAAAAAAGCTACGTTCCTGAGTATTAACTGATGCTATTAAAACTGTACAATTACAGGTGAGCTGGCAGCATGAACAAAGTGGAACAATGTTAAAGGCTATGAGCGTAATGCTCAGCTATTTGTCCCACGTTTGTTCTACAGCAACATGCAGCAAGTTAGCTACATTTAAGCCAGAAGCTCGGCATACCGGGCCAAACCAGTGCCATAGCAGGTAGTCTTCAACGGCTGTCGTGAGATGACCACTCCGCAGATACCAAGTATTCCACTGACAACATGAAACACATCCATTCCAACAATAACAGCTCAAACTGCTTCAGCATTATGTCCTTATGCAAAGACAGGCATAAACATATACAGTCAAATTATTTTTCAGTCAAATAATAATCAGTCAAAACAATGATCTATATCATGAAACAAGTAGTACTAACCTTCACGATGCTCAAGATGATATGCTCCAATGCCCTTACCTAGTGGTTACAGCCTACTTTCACACAGTGCAACAGCATTTTAACATTATGCTTATGAGACAGTAATGGGCCACACACACTGTGAACAAGAGTTTAGAGTTATGAAGCATTTGGGTGGCATCTAGCAGCTGTAATTTGTTTACGTCAATGGTGATTGACTGTCAGTATGGGCACAGTTTTAAAGGTCACATTTTGCAAGTTAGGCCGTTTCCAGGCAGTTCCATAAAAAAGTGTACAAATACTGAATTTGTGTTCTCAGCTAGACTGGGTTTCGTCACGAGTTAGTAGCAGGTTATGAACATCGTGAACCAATCAACCAGAGGAAGCTGAAACAAACTTTGCTAAAAACTACAGCAAAAGCTGCTTTTGTGGTTGAGGGTATGATAAGGCCTGTGGAAAGTAGTTAATGCATTTATTGTAACGACATCTGGTCATCTACATCTCTCTTTCATAGTCCATCAAGTTTGCAGACCTGTGGCAGGCCGACTGCATGAATAACAGGAAGATCTCTACAAATGATCATGTACATACCTTCTGGTAGCCCCATTCCATCCAACCAGCTTGCTTTGCAGTGCAGTTAATCAGTACGAGGCCATCAACTTTGTCAGAGTGATTCAGCTGTAAAATATTGAAAATGAATACATTTAATATATGAAACAGACGAATGGCAACTCTATGTCAATAAAAAAATGTTTAATTTAAAACATGCACATGAGTAACAATGATTTGAGCAGAGTTGGGCAATTATTAGCTCCTATGTTAATTCAGTTACAAATTACAAATTATTGAAAGAAATGTAACTTAATTACCATTACACGCGACATTTAAATTTATGACCAAATAGCAAGCTACAAATTGGCTATTTTAAATTAAATCAATTTACATCTTAGGTCTAGACTTACTCTTCAGTGTAGGTTCACCCTTTGTATAGACATACAGAATGTAGCAAAAAGCAAGAGGAGCAGTGCAAAAAATGCAAATAAGTACAATGTAAACTCTTTTCTTCCACAGTGGTATGCCCTGTGATAATCAAATGGCTTCTAAAGTAGTTTTGGTATCCACTCAATGTATTGTTACATTATGGAAAAGACTAACGTACTGACAAATAAGATAACTATTGCCACGACTATTCAACAATGAATGTCTCAGGTTCATAACCAAATTTGATAACTTATTTGTTCCTGAGTAGATTGACTGATTGATTGAGGAAGGCTTAACGTCCCACCAAACACATTATAGGTCATATCGGGGACAGGTTTTTACGGGTCAAATGACCCAACCAACAGTGTCAAAGCACTGAAGGAAGATTCCTGAGTAGAAGCTGCTCAAATGTTTTGTCTGTTGGTGACTGGCACTGCAGTCTTGTAATCATCCCGGCAAAAATAAACAATCTCCCTCGGATGCTGAAGAAGGCAGAACGGTATTATAAAGCACGAACATTTTCTTAATAATTGTATAATTGAATGATAAAAGTAAGTAGAAGGATGAGCACATTCCGTTATTTCAAGTAAGCTGACAGAATTCTTGCACCACTTTCTGTTATAACCAACATTTATGAATAAAGTATTACACTTTACATATGTAACTTGCAAAAATGTGATTTGCAAATAAGAATTACTTAATGTGTAATTTCAAAAAATTAAAAATTACCTAAACCACAATTGCAATTAAATCACAAATTACGATTGTAATATGTAATTTAAATCAAGCAACTGCGTTACATCAATTACATTACTGCTCAGCTCCAAGCTTCAGAACGTCTTCCTCCAGTACAAAGGAACAGTAAACATTTCTGAATGAAGCAGGTTCTATGCTGATGCAAATGCATAGCAAGAACATTTTTCCAATTATCGTACAATTTAGCACACAAAGATAAGGCATTTCACAGAAGCATGTGTCTTTTTGACACTGTTGGTTGGCTGTATGGCAGCCGGCTGATAAAAATATCACACTAGCAATCTCCAAAAGGTTCCCCAAAGACATTTAAGACTATCAGTTCAGTATAACTGAGAAAACGGCTGTCACAGTGGCTGTACGAGTTTGTGATGATGCACAAAGCAAAGCAAAACTGGCAGTCAACAGCTTCACAGCAAAAGTGTTGAGGTCCTGTCGAGTTCAGCTGAATATGCTGCTCTTGTTTCTGTCTGAATTATCTGATAGCATGACACATGCAGCAACCTGGACACTGCAGGCTAATTTGACAGCATCTCGGCAGACAGATTTCTACTGCAAGTGCAAAGCTGGTGATTAGTTTGTACTTCACTGTGATGATGTGCAATGATTTAACGTGCACTTAAAGCTGACTAGAAGCCAGCTTAGCCTAGCACACAGCACTAGCACTATATACCATGACAAATACAAAATACATTAAAAATAACATCCACTAACTGCAAATCGTGCCAGTACGTTGGCACCAGCTCCAACACCAAATCCGATCACACTACGAAGCCTGTAAACATGATCACAATGAACAAGGTTATCGACGACTAATTTAAAATGCAGTTTTGTTAAAATTAAACTAGTAAGTGTGGAGTATCATTTGTAACATTTTAGCATTAAATGAATACAATGTTGTGGACTCATTACAGTCTGCCTGTGCTCACACTGTACAATGCAGTATACACAAGCACTGTAACATAGTCCTTTCTGATATGGTATCTGATATCTGATAGCTTTGACCCACAGTAATGCCGAATGATATACCCACTTCAGAGTACATGTAACCATCAGTCAATACATCCTATACACCACTGCATGTGATAGCTCTGACAGCCATACAACGACCAATAAGCACAGAAACTACGGAGCAGTTAAACAATGTACTGAAGATATATTAGTTTGCCAAGGGCATGGTGCTTCTGCGACTGATTTTTAATGCACCAATTGCACCATATATAAATGTGACTGCTGCTGCTGCTACTACTACTGCTAGGTATTGTATAGCCACACATCTGGCTTTGATAACCCTTCATTCCAAAGTGTCAGGCGATGAAATGGAAGACGACGCTGTTATCGACTGACAGTCTGTGTTGTTACCTGAAACGAGTAAGAACCTGAAGCAGCATCTCAGCCAGCTGATCCATTGATGGGTAAACGTAACTGATGAACACAAAGCATTATACACACAACAATCAGTTTAATAGCTATCTTTCAGGGGCACGTTAAATTACTCAGCACTTTCAGCAAGTGCTTACTGATAGCACTGAGGCAATGTGTAACAGAATGCAACACGTCACTGGTCGACACATGTGGACTAACACGGAGGCAATATTTGCGATACAGCTAGAAGATAAGGCTGATGTCAATGGAAATGCACTAATCGACATTTAATTTCATGGTCAATAATATGTCACTGCAAATAGCAAAGTAACAAAAACTCGCATATGTTGTGATCGATGTCTAAGACTTCTGCGTTTGCCATCTTGCTACAGTAATATGCCTACGCTAGTGAGCTAATGCAGTGCTTTATTCACTGTAGTAAGCATCTCATATGTGAATTGCTGCAGTGCCGCAGCTAAGCTCTGAGTGACTTAATACATTGCACGTTTGCATGGGTTAGCTGATTGTTCTGCAAAGGTGTCCAAAAGCTTTCCAAGATTCCTGGAGCAGCATTTTAACAGGCCTGATGCCAAATCAACAGTGATGGCGTAGCAAATACAGTAAATGTGCTACTACATATAAAGTATTAAGTGCAGAACAATGTAATCAACACTCGTCACTGTTGCTGCATACAACCACTGCCACAGCTGTTGACCACAACCTATTTCCCATTCCTCTCTGTATGTAAAACAATATAAGCTGTCAACGTTTTCACTTGCCATGCAAACCTTCTCTAATAATTTCTATTAAGATCAACAAAGACTGAGTGACAAGATACTCGCATACTACTGACTGTTAGTAATCATGTACTCACTTGTCCATCATTGCGGCACTGCTGATCACACCAACACTGCAAACAGGCATCACTAGAACATGTCAGTTTCACACAGCATGCAACATCAACACTCACTGTTCAAAACTAAATCGGCAAAAACTGCAGTCTTGACTGTTTTCATAACAGGACAACAGCCGAATTAAGCACAATTACCTCGCTCTTTTATTGCCCGTTATTGATGACGTCTCCACAGTTTGCTGCAGAAGTTTTTCAGACTCTGAATGCCTCACTCTGGACACAGTGATGCAAACAGTGAGTTACTATTTCACACAATGTCTAAGTGATGTAAAAGCCCTCACAGTATTACTACTGCTGATGAATTAAATACACTGATAAGTAAGTAAGTAAGTAAGAATATTTCTAAGGCGCAAGGAATCAATGTGTCACAATGCGCCGTGGTTGAGTGTCCTAGACAAACAAATGCGACTTCAGTTTGCATCTAAAGAGTCCAAAGCTGATGTCATGTTGGAGTTCTGGCGGTAGATCATTCCATACTCTGGGTCCAGCAGCAGATAAGACAAGTGTAATTAAAAGATAACTTCCAAAAATATGAATCAGTTCTTCTGTGTCCAAAAATACATTTCTGGTGAAATTTTCCTGAAGATCTGACCAGTGGTTTTTATGTGAAGTTACTAACAGACAGACAGACACATGAACACCGAGGAAACCTAACCTCCTTGGTGAAGGTGATAAATGCATAGCAGCATTGTGCACAATGCCTACAGTCAAACTAAACATCTAGTTGCAGTATATGTAGTCCGTCACAACCACAATGTTTATTTGGACAGACACAGTGCTAACAAGACTTCTGATCAGCAAATGTTTGCAGTTAAGAAGTAGTGTCAAGCATGCTGTCTGCATCCAGCAGCTAGCTTCTTCTGATTACATAATAGATATTATACATGTCAACAACTACTTGCAAGTCAGGACGCTCCAAGCTTCTGACATTTTACAAACACAAATCAGGGGGTGACTGTGCTTCTGTGAGAATGGAAATTACGATATGCACAGTTTTCAAATCAGACAAAATTCAGCAAATGATCTAGCCTCAAACTGGGTGAGATTCAGTGTATTACATCAGTGTATTACACCACTCTAGCCACAAAGCCACAGTAGTCCATTTGACCCGTAAAAACCCGTCCCCGATATGTCCTATAATGTGTTTGGTGGGACGTTAAGCCTTACTCAATCAATCAACCACAGTAGTCCAGCTGTTTCACACTGTCTGACAATACAGAAAAAATGCGTTAACAACTTACAATGTAGGCTATATATCAATATTTCTTCACAGACAAGAAAGAATAATGCGGCTTTTTGGTTTTGGTTCCCAAAACAGACTTTGAAAATGACAAATTATACATGATGCAGCACTTGCACAAAAGAAATTCAAGTGTGCACAGATGTCAAATATTACATTACATAAAGTATCCACTGAACTACAAGTAGACTCAGGAATAACTGAATGTTACGTCACCCAAAATAAATCAATGGAGCATTATCGCGCTGTCCAGGAGCACTAACGTGGTAGACACAGAAGTGCTTCAGCAACGGCTGCATCTCCGGGCAACTGAAGAACGCCTGAAAACTTGTTACGCCTACAACACAATTTACACACAGCAATTATCAGCAGACAATAACAACAGCACTGAGAGTGCAGAATTCTGCCAAGGCGAATCCAGTCTGGATGACTCCCAAAATTCAGTGAAGATTTTCTTGTCCAAGTATGCATCTATGATAAAATTTTCAACTTCCAATCAAATTTTCCAGAAATATAAAACAAATTGTGGAAAAATGCCCCATCTTGCAATGTTGAAGAATCTGTGTACGACTTCCAAAATTTAATCGCTTCTTATGTCTCTGAAGATACATCTCTGGTAAAATTTTCATAATGGTGGCGCCATCTGGTGAGTGATTGCGAGGTTTAAAAGCCGGACTCTGGCGCCGTCTGTTTGGCAGCCTACCGCGCTAAAACCTGTTGTTCCTGTCCTGCGTGACAGATGTTTCGAGTGTGTATACGTA
>Ga0209562_1000592_pt1 | contig 12495 bp, 9 predicted proteins | sample WorMetvacBELIZE2_FD_187399 | JGI IMG/M metagenome (GOLD analysis project Ga0209562, IMG submission 187399) | Marine gutless worms symbiont microbial communities from Max Planck institute for Marine Microbiology, Germany - Olavius vacuus BELIZE.2... | ecosystem: Host-associated > Annelida >...
CAACAATACAATCCAACTCATGCAAATCAAGTAACTGCAAAGACATTCGATTCCAGCGGATTTGAAGAAGTTCATGAATAATGTTCACTGAGGTTAGAACCCAATCAGGTAAAGAACCATATACACACAACGAAAAACAAAATCTTTGCTTATGCTATGAATATTGTACAATGACAGGCCAACAGTATCACAGCACCACTGTGCATTGCGGTCGATAGGAGAAGCCATCCTCTGAACAAATACACCATTTCTAGCTACAAAACTAACCACTTCATTGCAGCTAGCCAAACATTTGTTGTAGTAGTTACAGTGAAAACCTGTGTTTTGAGGTTGATGACTAAAAAAGGTCGTCAAGTTTTTTTTGCATCCCTGAATATACCCCTCTCCCTGGAAAAAATCCTGTGGGCGCCCATGACTGCTGCTGATGGCACAGCCCCTAAAACACCGCCAGTCAGTCTCAGGACCTCTAGAATGTCCGGCCTTGGCTTGTCTGAATGCTATGGCCTTAAGTACATTGGGATATTTTGACAAACTGCTCTATGTTATCAAAACTGATACTCATTGCTGTTCTTTACTCAAAAAAATTGTTAATCATATTAGAGTTTGTTACTATTCACCTACTTACACATCTCTAATTTCATTTGTCTTTCAATAAGAGTACTGTACTCAGTTTGGCTGGAAGATGTCTGGCCTCAAATACATTCAAAAATTAGGTGTAAATAGACTACAACTGTAACATATTAAATGATACTACGGAGAATTTAATACTGATGTGGAAATTATGCGTAAATAAACTGATGAAATTTTCTAAGCCATCATATGTTACCATACAGCAGAATAGTTTTATGCCAGTCACCAAAATTAAAGTGATATTCATAGTAAAACTGGGGTAACAAGTTGATCAATATAAAATCAATGCTGTTTCATTGCTGCTGACAGGATAGCCAGCTAGGTCCCAGGACCCACTTGTGGAAACAGTATTATTTTTATACATTTCTCCATTATGAAATCACCGGACAATTATTATTAATTCATGTAATTAACAAAGTATATTTAATCGCATCATAGCCATAATTAACTTACATGACAAACAGCGTCCGGCTGAACCACGTGTGCAGGTTGCATATCAGACACATCTTCTTGTTCTACAGAATTGAAATAAGGCCACATTTGCTCGCAAAACTGTAACGTATTAAAACAGCTGTGATTTTTATCACTGAAAGAGTACCTGGAGTTGTAGTACACCTGTCATTAAAGCTGGATTAACAAATATGATATAACTATGTTATGAGTCCAATAAGACTGTTCATTTCATCTCATTTGGGTGTTAAAACCCCCTAAATAAATTTTACAAAATAATCGCATAGAATTTAATAAGAAACTATGTGGTACCATACAGTATATGCATAAAGGACCACATTTCCTTCAATTTTTAGATTTCACTTAACAGAAACAAAACGACATTTGCAGCCAACAGACACATTTGCTAGGCTCTAAATGTCGTTCTCCCCCCACTGGGGCAGCTAACAGCAGTCCCCCAAATCTCTTATCAAACTACAGAGCCACTCTGGTGGTCCAGCATGGTGGTAGTGCATTGGTCTCGATCAACAAAGTTAACCTACATTGGACCCAGTTAGTACTGGGATGGGTGACTGTGTCCGGGTTCAATTCCCTGTGCGGGAAATTTATCTCAGTATGTAACCAGCCACCCAGGTCAACTCAGCCTGGCCACCCCTTCGTGGGCAGGTGAGTACCAGCCAAAGGGCGGTGACGCCTTGCAGCTGGGGAGTAAAGGCAGGTATGGTTCGTGTGTGGGTGGCAGGTAAAACTGTGTGATCCCATTGTTACACACGGGCCATATCTGAGCACTTTGAAGATCAAGGGCTTATGTTGTTGTTGTTGTTGTCGTAGACATTTAGGAGCCATAACTGGTCAGCCAGGCAACGGCATCATCGTCTGCAGAGTGTAGTTTAGACAAGCCACCGTGTAGTCTTGTCTGTGGGCAGGATTCGACAATGTGTGACATCGTTTGGGTCTCACCACAGGAACACTGATCGGGTCTGAAAGTTTCCATTTCTTCTTACAGGCACGGCAGTGACCTTGTCCGGTGCAGAAACGGTTCAGGAGAGACCACTGTTGTCGAGGGAGAGCAAAGCCCGGTTCTCGGATTGTGGGGTCGTCCACGAGGTGTGCATTGACCACCGAGGCCGACTTCCAGGATTCTGTCCACTGATTGCTGATGTCAGCTGGTTCCGACTCATGCCACAAAGGCTTTCGGGATGTCAGGTGAAATAGTGGTGGGTTGGAGATATCATGATGTAGCGGCCAACTCTCATAAGCACGAGCTTTCGCCACCAGTCTGTCTGTAGCAGCTTTACTTCGTAGAGCTGGTGGTTCAATGTTGGCGAGGACTGGAAGCCACGGGAGCGCGGTTGGGCGGCGAGTGCCAGAAATGAGACGCATCCTGGAGTTCAACTGTGCGTCGACCAGTCCAGTGTGGGCTGAACGGCACCACAATGGGGCACAGTACTCGCCCACAGAGTAGCAAAGAGCTAATGAAGGCTTATAATGAAGAGCTATATAAATTCATCTGTTTACTTTTCACTTTACTTTTACTCTAAAGTTGTGGAAAAGAGATGGAAGGAAATAGATGGAAGTGATAATAAGAAACATTCTGATCTGTCACCATGTACTGGCTGCTACAAACTGTACGGTGGTCCTACAGCAGCAGTGCGATAATGCCACCTGAATAATATTCATTTCTTCTACTTCTACTTCTACTTCTACTTCTACTTCAACTACTACTACTACTACTACTATTACTATTCCACAAAATAAATTTCTGGTTACAGCCTCGGATCATTGGATAGGAGACTATCAGGTAAACCAGCAAACCACAGTTTGGTCCCAAGATTGATTGATTGATTGATTGAGTAAGGCTTAACGTCCCACCAAACACATTAAAGGTCATATCGGGGACGGGTTTTTATGGGTCAAATGACCCAACCAACAGTGTCAAAGCACTGAAGGAAGATAGGTACAAAGGATTAGGCTTCAATCCCATCAGGTCCACCCCACCATGATCACAATGATACAACAACTACGCAGTAAAAAAAGCAGTATGAAACAAAAAAAAACACAAATACACAAACACAAATAAATCTACACACAGTGAAATGGGCCCAGTGAGACAAAACCCAATCCAGAGAACTGTAAGAACTGCTCGTCTAAGTGTGCTTATGACTGTGCACAGCTTCAGTACACAATATCCCAAGACAAGATGCAACAATGACAACCAGTCAAACTAATAACGCACCGACTGTGGTATCAATGAAATGACTGGCGCAATGCTGGTAGTCTCGAACCCAGTTCAGCTGCACGACCACAATCTTCTCACCACTCAACTTGCTGAACACTGACTCCAGCAGTCGACTGAACTGTCTGCTCACATTGGACGCCACAAAGCGCAACAGGGCGTCGGCGGTCTTGCACACGACGTAAACTCCGAAGCCACCGTCATCATCATCGGATGATTTCAGCTGCACAACTGGACATCCGCTAGGAACCTGCCACAGTCACAGGCAACATTGTAACAGCAGCAACCAACCGGTTCAGAGGCAGGCATATTTCCCAGAATTAAGTAATTAAAACTTTCGGTCAGTAAGTGAGTACCAGCTTTGGCTGGGAAGGCAAAGGCAGGTATGGTTCATTCCGTTAGCGGATGAACGTGGGGTGTGCAGGTAAAACTGTGAGATCGTATGAGAATGCGTGCCATACCTGAGCACCTTAGAGGTGTGTTCACAACAAGGTGCTATACAACTCGACGTTTACCTTACCTTTACCTTCTATATTATGCCCAAAAACAAAAAAGTCACTATAAGCCACAGCCTCCTAAGTTAGTCTTAAAGAACACCCCAAACTTTGTACAAACCAAAACAAGCATAGCCATGTTAGTTGCAGAAATGCAGGAGAGGATAAGTGGGATGCATCCATCACCACTATTCATAATTAGCCAGTTGCCTAAATTATGCGTGAAAATTAGCATATTGAGGCATAGACGCATGTGGGTGCATTCTTTTAGTACGAGGTTAACGTCCGGGACATTCGCAGAAGATAAGGTGCTCATTTTTCTTATTCTCCGTAAAAATGCTAAAATAGTGCAACTCTGAGTCTAACCCTAATCCTAACACTAATTTCCCGAGCAGACTGATCAGATAAATTAGAGTGGTATTGTCGAATGGTACATTGTTTTCTAAAAATCTGGTCCAATAAAAGAACGCACCCAAACGAGCACCGACATGGGCAAAGGCCGCCAAGTTGTCATTCATAACGTCATTCATGATGGCAACAGACCAATCAGCTATCAGGACGTGGCCTTGCATGAATATTGTAATTTTCAGTTGCATACTTTAGGCAACTGGCTAATTGCAGCAGCGGGCTGACTTACTTTTCCATATACTCAGCATGTTTACAGACAACTTTATTCGCCAAACACAATGGTAGAAAAAAATTTAAAAAGAGAAAACAAACAAACAAGTGACAGAGAGACAGTAAACAGCACACCTTGACTAAATTAAATACGCGACAATTACACAAAAGACAACTTTCATCATGTGCAACTCAGAGCAATTCAGTTAAGTAACATTTAACATTCATAAATTCACAAGATTGCAAGCAAAGTTGACAGTCAAGTATAAAAAAGTGTCAACGTCTGGAGGATTCATTCCCGAACCCCAATCAGGGGCTCTGTCCCTGGACCCCACTGGGGGCTTTGTTCCCAGAAAACTGTCATCCTCCACTGACAACTTCTGGAGACTTCATCCCCAAACCCCCATCAGGGGCTCTGCCTCTGGACCCCCAATGGGGGATCTGTCCCCAACATCTGTCTTGACTGACAAGTTCTGGATCTGCTTGTGTTTAGTTGGACCAACGGTCCTTATATTATATCATAAACAAAAACCAGGATCATGAACATGACCATACCGAGTCTCGCTCCCGCAGCTCAATGATCTCTATGTCGAGTCCGAGCCGTCTCAGCTCTATGTTCAGCATGTCGGCCATGTTGGCGGACTGCGGGTCAAGAGCCGTGGCATCGCGCAGTTTCCTGAACTGTGAGACGATCTTATGTTCACGTTCCATCACTTTATCACGAGACGAGGCCGACTCATCCAGCTGAGTGTTGACGAATGCAACCACTGCATTAACACAAAACAACTACTGCTACTGCTACTAGTGGTGGTCTGGCATTGCAGTAGCGCAGTGGTATGGATCAACAAAGTTAACCTACGTCGGGCCCGGTTAGTACTGGGATGGGCGACTATGTCAGGGTTCCATTACCGATGCCGGACATTTATCTTGGTATGTAACCAGCCACCCAGGCCAACTCAGCCCTCCATCCTTCTGGGGTCGGTAAATGAGAACCAGCTTCGGTTGAGAAGGAAAAGGGAGATATGGTTCATTCCGCTAGCGGATGAACGTGGGGTGTGCAGGTAAAACTATGAGATTAGCCTGAGTTGGCCTGGCTGGATGATTACATACCAAGAGGGTGCAAATGCAAATTGAACCCACAAAGGGTCACCCATCCCAGTACTAACCACTCCCAACGTAGAGCAATTACACTGAGACCGACATGTCGGCAATTGTGTGTCATCGGGGCTGGAAGACAGGGACGTCACCTCGGCTCCTGTTTTTCTGTTTTCCGACTGTTTTTCGGAACCGCCTCAAACTTATCTCTTTTCCCGAGCATTTCCTTCCTAACTGTTTTCGGTTTCTAGTTCTGTAGCCTACACAGTGTATAGTAGTGGTTTAGCAGTCTTGTACTTAGGCCACTCTAAATAACTCCAATGTGATGTTACATGTTACCACTACGCCAAACCACCATCAGAAAGAAAGCAGAGTGTAAAGAGATACAAGAGCACTCCTTTCATGCCCAACCTCCGCCAGTATCAAGCAGCGTTGCAAGGTGTCGCTGGCCGGTGTTGATGAGACAGTTTGTGAAGTTCTTGAAGTCGGCGACACTGCGACGTCGCAGAATGTCGAGAAGTCTGACGTTGATGGTGTCGCGCTGGTGACCAGCCGTCGCCGCTGACTCAATGAATTGTTGTTGTTCATCTACGCAGTCAGTCAGTAAACATTTATACACAACAGCCAAAGTAATAATGTCACTATTGACTGCAGCCTTGAACAAACAGATGTGTACTCAACAGATGTATGTATGCATGACTAACTGACTGTCCTCCCCTATATGTTGTATTATTGTGAGTGCGGTGGGGTGGACCTGATGGGTTAAGCATAATCCTTAAGACCTATCTTCCTTCAGTGCTTTGACACTGCTGGTTGGGTCGTTTGACCTGTAAACACTCGTCCCGATATGACCTGTTCGGTGGGACGTTAAACCAGTATTGTTATCTAGGACTTAGCTTCCGAGGCCAAGACCAAGACTTTTCTCTCAAGGCCAAGGCCAAGGGCAAGGGCAAGACCACCTGAGGTGCCAAGGCCAAGACCTTATCATCCAAGGCCAAGGCCAAGGTCTTCATGAGGTGTCCTCGAGAATCCTCGAAGGCCAAGGCCAGGCCTCGAGGACAACAAGACTGCGTTAAACCTTACACAACATCTTCTGACTGTCCTTCAGTACAATGCCTACAACATCAACGCCCCATGTGGGGCCGGGGCACACCTCTTCCCCCCTTGTCCATTTACTTCATCTTTTCCCCCTTTTACTTTTTTTTAATGATGATGATGAAGCTGACCGCTGATGACGCCAACACGCGACAGCTGACTGACAAGCCCTGATGCTGTGCTGCTGTTTATCAACTTCACAAGCTGCGCATAGTTTGTCCGCAGAACTTTCTGTAGGTCTGCCGTCAGCGGCCGCATGTCACCGTACTCCTCGCCAATCTCTGCTCCAACAGCAGCATGACGTCATCCACTGACTACATACAACACTAGAATTTATTAAACTGTAGTGTGTGAGGTATCTATAGGTGCATGAAGGTGTATTCTGTGTGCATGAATGGTTGAGCCTTAGAGGTAATGATGAAAACACCAAGATTGTCACACATTACTATAATAATGCTCCGAGAGCTCAGGTGCACGACAGCAGCAATGACTACGACAAGACTCGCGACTGTAGCAGCTTATTTTATAGGCCGTCGCTAGAGCCTAAAAGTGCACCACACAATCCGCGCATGATGGCTAGGCCTACCTTGCTATGACACTACGATACGGGGGTGTGATTACGTTAGCAGAACTGGGGGCTGTCCTGCACACTACAGGACATGCTTGCATCCAGAAGGCAAACTTCTAAACAAAACGTAAGTATAAGAAAACAAGATGTCTCAGACAGTGCAGTGCTCTGCCAATGAAAATCCAGTCCAAAATGTAATGAGGACGTCCTTGTCCATAGATATGTCTCTACTCTCTAGTAAAATTTTGACGAAGATCTGATCTGTAGGTTTTGTGTGACGTTGCTGACAGACAGAAAACAAGCAGACAGACAAATGCCAGGTAAGTAAGTAAGTAACAAAGACGATTAACGTGTCCGGAATGATGCAGTCACTTCTCGGGCACGACAACAGTAAGGGTGTCACAGAAAGCAGCGCCTAAAGAGATGAGTCTTGAGGCGACTGCAGAAGACAGGCAGAGATTCTGCAGCCGTGACGTGCTGTGGCAGATCGTTCCAGACAAGAGAGGCTGCAACCGGAAAAGCCCGGTCGCTGACGGTTGACAGCCGAGTTCGGCGGACAATCAGCGATGGTGACGACGCGGAGCAAAGACAGCGACGTCCTTCGATGACAGCCGGTCGGCAGAGTTCGTCAGTGAGGTACGGTGGGGTAAAACAGAAGCTCGTTAGTGCAGGTAATGACACAAAGTGTGTTGTTTTCAGAAACAAACCTCCATCACTGCGGATGAAGTTAGCCACATGCGTCTGTCTGGTGTCTTCAAGAGCAGACAGCAGTTGTTGATATTGTTGCTCGGTGAGTGACGTGGAGAGGCGATGAAGCAGACGGTCGTTGCGTTGATAGACGCTGACCAGTGACTCACCGGCCTCAACGTTGGCGTGATCACGGTCTGAGATGACACCACGTGACAGCAGCTCATGAAGAAGACCAAAGTCTGGCTCGATTATCTCGCTCAGACGTGTCTGCAGGCGTTGAATCTTTAGTAAATATTCTGAGCTTGTTGACCCTGACAGTCAAAAAATACATGGATACTTACAGCTGAATCCACTTACAGGGTGGGCCAAAAACGGACCATTTTCAAAAGTGTATAACTCCTGTATATGATGACGCAGGAAGGCGTTCAATATATCAAAATGTTCAGCTCTTTATCAGAAGTAAGAATGGTATTCTGAATTTTGTCATATTTAAATATTCTTTTCTCTTATGTTCAGTGCTTAAAGTGCAAAATTAGACGTGGGGGAACACTACATTCAGGTTTGGGCCACCGACAATGGTCGTATGCCTTTCCCTAGAATTATAACAATCTGAGGTGGGGGAACGCTTTGAGTCATAAATTGGGGGAATTAGGGGAACGGCGTTCCCTTGCATCCCATTACACTTTAACCACTGCTTATGTTACGTAACGAAAATTTAAATATGGCAACATTCCAAATACCAATCTTAATATTATGAGTAGATCACATTTCAGACTACATTTATGAACCTCACCAGACGGGAGTGTAGTACACTGCAGTACGTCACTAGGCAAGCTCCGCCCACCACTGCTGCTGACAGCCAATAAATACACAGAATACACTGTTGTCGGCTGCAGACCAATCACGGTGTACTCGGTGGACGTAACTGTCTCACTCTGCTCCGCCCACTCCACTGAATTCTGGGATTGCCGACGATATTTCACTTCAAAGCTGACAACATTTCCGTCCGCACAGCACCAACTTATTTTGAACGACGACGACGTCACATCTGAGATGGTAAGCCGTGTTGGGGGGTTTGGTTTCTCTGTGCATAGCAACACATCGGCACAATCGTCAAATCCCAAATGAGCTAAAAAAAGTTTAAAACTTTTACACATTTTTTATTATTAAGTAGCTATGCCCGGCAATGGTCACGACCGCTGCTGGGGAAGAAATTATAAGTTTTGTGTAACACAAGGCCATGAATCAGGACTGCCAGCAAACTGATCTACTAATCTGCTTGTTAATCGAAATTAACGATTAACACTAAGGAAAGGAAAGTGCAGGGATTTTACGTGGAATTCAAAAGCTGATTAAATCAGCTTAGTCTGTCACACGAATCAAACCAAAAAAGATGAAAAGAGAACAATAAAAGAAAAAGTCCGGAAATGGTCACTAAAATCCCTGAGATCCGTCCGAAAAGGTGAGGGAGACTATGGAGGGAAGGATTTATGAAAAAGGTAAGTTTTGAGTCTGGAGTGGAACAGAGATGGAGTGATGCATAATGAATGGTGATGATGATGATGATGATGACGAACTGGTGAGATTAATTGATTGATTGATTGAGTAAGGCTTAACATCTCACCAAACACATTATAGGTCATATCGGGGATGGGTTTATACGGTCGGGTCAAATGACCCAACCAACAGTGTCAATGCACTGAAGGAACGCACAAAAAAAACTAAACTAAACTAAACAAAATAGAACAAAACACCACAATCCATCTTAACTAAGGAATACAGATAACACAGATTACAAAACAAAACACAAACTAAACTCAGGTTTGGTCGCCTCCTACGACCTCCGGCCTGGAAATGGAGTGGGACTATTCTGGTAGAAAGGGAAGGGAGAACTGGTGAAAGAAAGATGAGATGACAGTGACAGGGACTCATCATCGACAGGCTGGCGAAGTTCTTTGGGATGTTTGATTAACTATTGAATTGTTTAATCAATATTAAATTTTTAAAATCATTAACAGAACCGCCCACGGAGTAGTGAATCTTTGGCATGGAACTAGCTCGAGTTTAAAAAGACCATTTCTGCAACTGCAAGCAAAGCAATGACATGCCATTAGTCAAATTTTTAATAAATAATTTTTTAGGAAAAAAAGACATTAAACAATTTTCAACAGTTTCATAACATGCAACTGATCAGTAAGTAACACAACAGTGAAAACCTGGCACAAGACGACGGTTCAATTCAGGTTCACTGTGACCCGTTTCAACATCACGTCGACATTGTATATGACAAAAAACTGTTGACAGTCTCCGCCTTACACACACATTTGACATTACTACTAATTTATCATTATAATTATTATTACAGCAAAAGAAAAAAAGTTTATAACAACGGTTACAGGCAAAGAAGCTGCACATCTAAAACGGCGAAATTTCACCGTTTTTAGGTCTGTAATGGACTGTTTCATCACTACAGTGCCAGTAGCATTCTACTAAGCATATAGGTGATGACACGGTACATTACAAATCTGACGTTTAAAGAGGCGGCAAAAATAGTACATTTATTTTGCAGATAATTCATTGCTGCTTGCAACAGTGAAAGAATTTTCAAAATCGGTCAACAGTTGACGAAGTTATTGCAAAAACTTCGACACCACGTTTTTTGAAACACAGTGTATTTGTGTATTCTTATGTATTAGACAGTTTATAAAAATTAGTGGCAGCCATTTTAGAGGTAAGTTGTTCAGTTGCAGAACTACTGTTGGCCACTGCTGCCCCTGTGGTTCCAACAATTACTGTATCGTCTGCATGCATCTGTCTTGTAACGATATACGTCTAAACAAGAGATATAAGTAGCTGATAATAAAATATTTTAAGGAAAATAACAAAACATGCCTCACCTAAAAACAAAGAGCAGAATGGCTGCTGTAATGAGGATAACGCAGATGACAGTCACCGATGTTGCTATGGCAGCCGTGTTTAATGTCACCATGGCAACTGTTGTCATGGTGTCAGCTGACAGAATAACAGCTGCATAACGAATACACATTGTTACTAATACAAGTGACTTTCACAATGGTATTCTGTGTGTGTGTGACATTGAGCAGCACTATTTGTATAGCAAATTATCAATATTCAGTACAGCTAAATTCTCCATCAGAAGAAAAGCATGGGCAACAAAAAAAATTTCTCTCCATCTATCTGACCGTGTAAAATGTCCCTCGCAGCATCTTCGTAACAGCATCACAGTAATCAATATATTTTAAATAATAATTAGTAAACAATTTTTACGAGCTAGAGTAGCACGTCTGTGATGTTTGTTACACTTCACCAATAACTGGTAGGCTTTGTCACAAAGTAACAAGTCTAGTAAGCACGTGGCTTATCGTCTGCAGTATATGACACAGTTCTTTTAAAAGAGTTCTTGTTATATCAACAACATACCTTGTAACATGTTTCTGTTCATAGGCGCAGCTAGGATTTTCTTTAGGGCTGCACTTTTTTCCTCCAAAAAGTTACGACCTTTTTTTCGTCGTCGCCCTCAAAACACAGGCTAAAACTGCTAAATTAATTTAACCACTACCAACCTCCAAATTTTCCCCGTCAAGCAAAAATTTCCCTAAAAATTGGACTCTTGCTGTGCCTGGGGGTGCACTTACAACTTCCCTCGTAAATTTGGCCCCCCAATTTTTTTCTTCACCCTGGCACCCAGTACACCCCCTGGCTATGCCTATGTTTTGTGGTAATTTTTCCCATGCCACACATCGACCTCTTCTAACACAATAATCTCCAAACACTTCCCTAGACAGAACTATAAAGAGCCAGCCTAACCAGCAAAACGACAGGCCAGACTACACTATGTCTCAAAAAAAGTTCACCCATTTATTTTTGTGATTACTCAATCAAATGTTGACTGATTTTAATAATATATGGTAATGTTGCAGCTGAGAAAATTTGCAACCAAATGACATATAACATTCGTTTTTTTTATAATATCCAGTTTTGTGTATGAATATCAAAGAATAAAAAAACAAGAAACATGTGCCTTCAATGCTGCCACTGCGTCTTGCTGTCGTGCCAGTTTCTTGCAGCTTTTTCAAAAGTTTGTTTAGTTCCCGCAGTCACCAACTTTTATTCCGACATTCCTTAAAAGCTTTTTTGCTCCAAAACTTTTAAAATAGTACAAATTTCCCATCAAAATTCAACCTTCATTGCTAAAACCAATGTTCACACCAAACCATTGACATCAAATGGTCTGCTACCACACAAGGCAGGTTTGGTATCCGAATGAGTACCGGCAAGTAAATTACCCCAAAAAAGCAGGCCTACCATTCATCATGTGAAATTAATGACACTTATGATTCACAGACTGAAGAAAACAACTTTTATTACAGTATCGCATCGCAAATAAACTCTCTGAATTGCAACACTGAAATTTGTACATTACGAAATTAAGAGTACAAGTAGCTCAGCTATCGCAGAGAGACCGCGCTGCAGGGTGGGTTAGTAATGGCCAAAAGTGGAAGACTGGAACTGAGAGACAATATTTACGGACAATATAGGTCTATATTCAACCACTGCGACGTATTTGGCCAGCAAAGAAATCAAAATCGGCGAAAAAA
>Ga0209562_1000593_pt1 | contig 12494 bp, 7 predicted proteins | sample WorMetvacBELIZE2_FD_187399 | JGI IMG/M metagenome (GOLD analysis project Ga0209562, IMG submission 187399) | Marine gutless worms symbiont microbial communities from Max Planck institute for Marine Microbiology, Germany - Olavius vacuus BELIZE.2... | ecosystem: Host-associated > Annelida >...
CCTTACGATGGTATGGAGCCCCCTAATGGTTAATCCGGCCCTGGTTACGTGACCAGAAGTAACTACCTGTAACTAAATGCACGCATTCACGAGTGGTCATGCTTTGGATTAGATTAGAAGGCAACTTTGATGTTACAATTACTATCATCACTTGCACTTCTTTATGTCCGGCATGTCCTACAGTCTTTTAACAAACATTCTGCATAGTTAATAAATGCATAAGTTGTAATGCTCAATAGATGCTCGGCACCCTTTCCAGTTTCCATCGGTGCTGCATTATTTTCATCAACGTGAATAATAAATTGAATACTGGTGAAAAAATTCAACTGCTTAATGATCCAATAGGTGATGGAAGCTATAAAGAATAGGCCTACTGCTCATTTTTTACATGTATATTTGTCGTATTTTACTAATCCAGCTTCTTGGCTGCCACACTGAAATAAACGCTTGTCTTATTAACAGAGAACATAAGTGGTAGCAATCAAACGTGTTAAACAACAGTACTGGATCAACTATAACAACAACAGATATTTTGCAGCTGGACTACTTACATTCTTGCCTGGTGACAGCTTCGTACGAGGAGACTGGCTCTTCTGTTCTCGTCACCGCATCTGTTACAAATAAACGAGTTTCATATAACTGCTGATTCACGTGCAACAACGAAGTGATGTTAACAAGACCACAAAGCTCAAGACCAAGACCAGAAACAGCAAGACCAAGACCAAGACCATGGCAGATAAGACTAACATCGAAACCCAAATAATCACTCCCGCAAGGATAACTCGCTGGCAAACTGGAAATCATACTCTGATGCACAACATTGGAGAGCTTAAACACCTTTGCTAACGCAGACCGACAGCCAGTGAATTTATCCAGACCACCACGGACAACAAGTTGCAGTGAACGGCAAAAACAGGCGATTCTGCTACCACTTCGGCTAAATGCTTCATCTATCTCACTCTCTCTGATAGATCACACCAAAGTGAACTGTCATCGACACATGGTTCAGTGGACTGCTCGTTGAACAACGTAATATCAAAATTTGTTATTAAAATAGTTTTATGTTATGTTAATTTACTTAATGAATTAACATTAACGTAGCACTGAAGCACATCACATATGACACTTAACACACTAACATGACTTACAGCTAGTTACTGTTAACTTCAACTAGCTCTTACCACTCCACCGAACTTACTCTGATGCAACCTAGCTTATGGTAGGATAGAAACATTGTAGGCCTATAGAATTACTATTATTACTACTGTTAGTTTCTAAGGTGCCTAAAGACGGCTTCTAAATCTAAACATAACATAGCCACATAACATCATGGCATTTACACCACTAAACTCACTCTGATAATAGTAGATAATACTGCCTTACTCACTCTGGTCTAAGTCTGCCTAAACATGACTACTATTCTACTCACTCTGGCCTAAGTTTGCCTAACCACACCTACTGCTGCACTCACTCTGGTCTATGTCGAGAGCATTTTCACTTTTACTCCGCTCCTTTGACTTCGCCGACCGCAGCTTTCTGCTGAAGAAATTCTTTTTCTTGTTCTTCTTGTCGGAGTATGAAATTGCCAACGTCTGTACACAGACAAGACATACACACAGACGTGACATACACTCAGATACAACACACAAACTGATTTGCGCCATAAACAGGCAACATCTGATGAATGTGTGTGCAGGAAATTTTGTTAAGGATCACGGAACTAATGACACAGCTTCTAAACCAATGTAAAGGTACTCCTGATTACACAGCAAGTTGTTAGCGCGAAACTTACATCGTTGTCTTTGCCAGTAAACTTAACAGTTCTTGCACGCGACCTCTCACGCTTCTCGTACCTGACAAGTCACAACAGACAAGCAACAGTTCAGCACAAGAATTACAAAAAGAAACTTTATTTTTCTATGCATCATTGGTGCAGTGGTAGCACGTTGGAGTCAATCAACAAAGTTAACCCATGTGTCAAGAATTTTGACACATTTAAAAGTAAATTGATTAATTTATTTCTGTTTGAAGATGGATGTGACTAAACATCAACTATTGTGACTTATGATTCTATTTCTTTATCTAGAAATACAGTCGACAGTCGTTTTTCTCGTTGTGATCAGTCAGACTCTGTATTGTATTGTTTAGATTGCATTATGTTGTGATTTTAGTCTATCTTCTTTTTGTTATTTTCAGGTGGCCAGCTCGATGGGTGTTATGCCCTTTCTGGCAACCTGCCACACATGTAAACTTTTGTACCGTTTGATGTTTTTTGTTTCTATTTGAGTGGTGAATAAAGTTCTCTCTCTCGGGACTGGTTACTACTGGGATGAGTAACTGTGTCCGGGTTCAGTTCCCGGTGCAGGACATTTATGTCGGTATGCAACGAGCCACCCAGGTCAACTCAGCCTGGCCATCCCTTTGTGAGTAAGCACAATGAGTACCAGCCAAAGGGCACTAACGCTTTGCGGCTGGGGAGTAAAAGCAGGTATGGTTCGCGTGAAGGAGGCAGGTAAAACTGTGTGATCCCCTTTTTACACATGGCCATATCTGAGTGCTTTAGAGGTGTACAATGATAAAGCGCTATACAAATTCACGTTACTTTACACTACTGGAAATGTGAACACCGATGGAACAAACAGGTCTTATTATATCTCCCAGCCCATGGCACAGTAGACAGCCATACCACAGCATGCCAAAGCCCCTCAAACCCAGACGGGAAGTGACGACACATATGGCATCACAAAAGTCTCGTTATTCAAACCACACCCACTTTGTGCACCCCTTACTGTCCAACAAATTAACTTTATCCCTTCAACCCTTCCCCTCTGTAGTACAGGTACAATGTCAACTGTCCTAGGTCTGACCCCTATTATAGTAGTGTCCCGCATTCCTTGAACTGTGGCCTAACCCCTACTATAGCAGGGGTTGTTTACTTATTTATTGCAAGTTGGTCTGAAAACTGACCGTGATTTGCTGGGTATGATTCCAGGCAGCTGATCGTCGCCAGTGTCGACACGCCTCGCCTGCCACCAGTCATCGTCGCTGGCATTTGTTACATGAAGTATGTCGCCTCGTGAGAACGCCAACCCGCGGCCGGGCAGACCACTGTCTTTTGATGGGTCGTAATTGAACAGTGCCCTACAATAGTGATCAACACTCCACAGTCAATTCAATCAATCACTTTATTCATCAACAGTTACATAAGTAAATTAAGAAAGAAATATGACAGGCTGCCAGAACAGGCAATAGCCCAACAAAGCTAGGCACCTTCAAAAAAAGACAGAAAGACGCAGACAAACCTAATATCATGTAACACTACACATTACAACACAGAAAAAAATATGAAAAGTATGATACTACTACATAACAGAAACTGGGTGAATAGTCTAAGCATTTAATGTCTAGTTCTCAAATCACATAGTCCTTAAGTTTACACCTGAACGAAACATATGAGAATAATACAGATAAATTAACAGGTAAATTATTCCACAATTGACTACCTTTGAATTTAATACACTTTACACTAGATGATGAATACACAATGCACAAATGTGGTCTATCCGATGATCTAGTTGAGTATGAATGAACAGAAATGTTTAAGCCAAAATAACCATAAAACACAATCAGTAGCTAGTGATTATTAAACAAGCATTTATGAACAAATAACAAAATTTGATATCTATGCAATAGCGTTACTGGCAATGTATTATACGACTTAGGGCGTAGGCGTTAACGACATAGGGCATGAAACAAATTAAGAGAGTTAAGTGGCTGATTTGGCCACTTAAAATTTAATTGCCACTTAACAGCCGAAATATTAGTTTAGTTATTCACATGCACAGTAGTTGAAGAGACTTTCGACAATAGCAATCAAACTGAACATTCTGCAATTAGAATTAGGTTGTTTCGCTACGATACAAGTTACATGCAAAGTATTCACGTCAAAATTACGTCATCAACTGCCAGCAAGTAGGGCTCAGCTGAATAACCACCGCTTGAATCTCTACTTAAAGTTAAGTATTTTCACGTAACACACTTAAGTGGTTTTAACTAGGGCTGCGGATTTTAACGAATAATTAAGCGATTAATCGTTAAAAAACTTTTAACGATTAGAATTGTTTTAAAGATTAATCGACAGTGTCTGTAATTTGCTTATTTTTTACAGTATTTCACCGACGCTGTTTTCCGTAATAATGTAAATGAAAGATGGCGACAGTGAAGTCAAAATTTTGATAGCAGAGCTAAATATAAGGCCATTTTCAGTGATTATTCTGGCTTTAGCTGACTGAAAATGGTAGTGTTTTGCCGGTGGAGAACAACTGTTGTATGACTTGTCATAAAGCCTTCGCATATCACAGATCTAACACTGTTAATTTACAACTTGCAACGTGCGCATCCGATCCATGCGTTTTTATTTTTAACTAAAATTAACTATTAATTAATTGTTATTTTCCAAAAAGTAAACTATTAAAATAATTTTAATCTTTACCAGCCCTAGTTTTAACAGCTACTAAAAGATAATTGCTACTTAACTTAAGTGGCAATTTAAGTGCCATTCTGCAAGAGGTTTATGACTATATAGCGTCGATTACTCTGCCTGGCCTGTTGCTGTAGTGTGGCTGGCCCATTAAGTAAGCATGTTCGCTATAAAAACACGGCGACATACGACCAGTTACTGTGCAACTAACCGACGCCCATTTTCGTCAACTGTGGTGAAACGGCTGCCAAAATGTTTTGCCATTATGCCTTTTCATTCGTCATTGGCCAAAATGGCGAACAGTAACCAAATCTCTGTTCTTGCAACCCATCCACAGTAGCATACCAAAGACAACCGCTCCTCCACTGTCAGTTAACAATGGCAAAGGGTATCACAGACACTGTCTCAGCTGTTTCACTTTTAGTAAACATTGTTGCCAGAGTGTGTAAATAAGTAAGTAACTAAGTAAATAAGCAAGAAGATTAATACACGTTGCCCAAAAACAAAAAAGTCACTAAGCACTGCAGCCCCAGTCAAACAAACGAGCTTTCAGTAGATGCCTAGAGAGCATATTAATTATCGACCGAATGCAACGAAGGCTCCGGCAGCATGTTATATGTCAAGAACCTGCAACAATAAACAACCTGTCACCTAGCCACACTTACCGTACAAACACAGTTCGCTTCTGTGTGGTTTTTAACGTTCCGCTGTTGAGCTCCATCGTCTGTTCTTGCAGCATCTGCAGCCGCGTCTCAAACCGCCCGTAGTCTGCAATAATGTATTCCACATCATAGTGAACTACTCAGTCAACTCACGTGCACAAAATGAATTGAATAAATTATTTTACCTGAACCAGACAGCCAGGTAATAATTTTACGCCCACTAAGGTCTCCTTTGGGATCTTGTACTGTCTATCAGACTTGTTCATGCAAAAATGGCCATTAAAATAATAACTACTACAACAACAAAAACGAGAATAAATATGGTAGTAGAACTATATACACGATTCTGTCGTGCCATCAGGATAAGCAAGCATCATAGGCAGCAATGGTCAGTGTCACAGGTTATAGAAGACACTGTCCAAGAAATTAACTTAAAACATGCACAGTTTTAACTTCATAAGACAAATTATTCAGCACTTGAGCAAGTTATAACACGAGCCATATGTCAAGCATGGCGAACACTGTGATAGATAAGCCAGTGGGTCATGACAAAAAATAGTGGTGTGTGTGTGTCAGCAAAGACATTTACCTTCAGGCAGGTATTGGCAGACTATGTCAGCCGTGCTACCACAGCGCTTCAGCACGGTCACAGCCTGCTGGTGTGCGATGCCACGGAAATCAACTCCGTTTACCTGCACATTAGCAATCGCATAACACTAACTTAACTCTGAACCCATTGCCAAAAACAGCAGCAAGGTTAACCGCATCATACAATATAAAGATAAAGGTAATCCAACAGTTAAGCATTATTAAAGGCTGGGCTGCCACAGATGATCCCATGTCTAGACAGACAGCTTATACGTGACATTCTGTGTAAAGAGTATCGGTATAGAATAACATGAATTGTATATATAAAGGAACAGTCAGAGACCGGTTACCTCTGCTAAGGAGAATCTGGTCTTGATCCGGAGTCGGGATACAGATTACTTCCAAAATTTAACGGGGACTTCCTTGTCCGATGACACATGTGTGATAAAATTTTCACGAAAATCGAGTTACTCTCTCCGGAGATTTAGCCAAATTGTGGCAGCTGGACCATGCCTGTGTAACTCATTACCTTCTACACTACGACAATGTGATAGTCTCAGAGTGTGCAAGCAGTTGCCCAAGACAGTTGGGCACAACGGTGCTTTGTGACATGAGCGCCATTTAGAATCATCTTAATTACTTACCCGTGTGCAGACCGTGTTCGCATTCTGCCGAGCAATGACAAATCTTACTACGATTTTCTGCTGCTCAGATGGCGAGTGACTTAATTGTTGTTTAGTAATTAGTTTTTTTCGTTATAATTTACCTATAATAAATGAAAGCAATGTAAGTGATACTACTACCACCTCTTTCTTTCTGAAATGTGCAGACAAGCAGTTATGGGCATATTACAAGTGTGTGCAGATGCATCTTGTTCATCATGCTGCAATTCTAGCTGCATATGCATCATGGTCACTTTTCCCTTAATGTATGCCTCAACTTTATCATAATCGACATTGCTATATAGGCTCCGATTGTAGCCATTTAAGTCTACAGATCGATTCTTGTGGCATTTCTGGCAATGATTCTCGCGATTTCTTGCGTAACCTGATACTCCATGTGCGCCTATCAATGACTGCTTATCGACGGGGTCTAAAGCGAGGTTCACACTGTGTACGGCGCTGTACGTCGATGCGCTCATGTGGACGTATGGCACCGTAAGTCACCGTATGGTGACACAGGACACTGCAGATGCTAATTATATGCTACTAACCGTTGCTGTCAATGGGCACAATTGCTTGCCATTTGTCGCCACGGCAAAGGACGGCAATGCCGTCACATTGCCGTGGCGACGGATGGCAACGCAACAAAACATGCCGCGAGCTCGATTTGAGCAGCATGTTGCATTCATCTACGATGATGCAGTGTGTGAGAACACTGCCGTATAAATCAACGTCACTGTACGTTGCCGTAGGCCTACGTCACTCTACTGTGATATAGGCAGTGTGAACGGGGCTTAATGCTGGTACCCTCCAGCCTTCACCCTGGCATCGCTCATGCTGTCAGCGCCGTCACTGCTGTCTTGTCTACCACGCGCAAGAGTCCTAATGAGAGCCTATCACATGTGGCCTGCTGCTGCTGCAGGGCTGACAGCAGTGGGGTGGGAGGGAAGTCATCTAGTCAACACAGCTGCCATGAGTGTCAAATTGCGGTCCACCAAGCCGGGAGTGCTATGTAGTGCGGTGATGTATTCCTGACGACAGCATCTGCTTGCGTGGGTGGCAAGCGCGGTGAGCGTACCGGTAAGTGATCGTACACCGGATGTTCTGATCGATCACCTACGAGATTTAGACTTGCCGATGATTCTCGTGAGAATGGCTGCTCGATCGGAGCCCTATTGCTGTACACAGTAGCAACAATTTTCTCTTCTTAAACCCATTTGCTTTGTAGCAATTAAAATCACGTCATACTAATACTTTTTCGCCAAACAGTGATATCTGGGACAGCACAGGAGACGTACATGGGCTGTGTTTACGGCCGTCAATACTGGGCCGTATTTCCATATTTCCATTTCCTGGGCCGTGTGGGGTATTGCACTGCATATTGGGCTTTACCGTCCAATATTTCTGTATTTTTCCAAAATTCATGGTAAATAAACACCCTTTCTACCAGGCATACTAAATGGTATATAACTTCCCATCCTTTTGCACAGTATTTATTCAGCCGTGATCTTTTAACTGTGACTATGATGCCTTACTACCAATTCAACACGCCACACTACGAACGATATGTCACAAAATTTCACAACATATAAAACAGACTTACAGAGAGGAGTCGGTCGCCCCTCTTGAGATCTCCTGATATGTCCGCAGGGCCACCAGCAAGAACAAATGAAACAAAGATGCCTTCGTTATCTTCACCGCCGACGATATTAAACCCAAGTCCTGTTGAGCCTTTCTTGACGATCACTCTTCTTGGCTCACTGAAATGACACCACAATCAACTGTCTATCCAAGAAACAGATACAAAGCATTCAGTTTACGAGTTAGTGTGACTGCGACAACATAAAGTTCGAGTTATGATATGGGCCACAATTAGTGTTAAGTTAGGTTAGTGTACTGTGTTATGCACAGTCGTTATCGCATTTATACCTACCGGCATCGGTTTTTGCAGCGCACTACATAAACATCACATCACATCGAGGAAACGGACGCAGGCCTCAGAGGCCTCTATATCTGAGAAATATCACTGAAATGATGATGTAATATACATAATACTACAATATGAAACTACGGTTTCCGATGCCATGATGCCTGAGGCCTGCATCCGATGCCATGCAGATCTGCGTTATAATCATATAACACGTCTTGATCTGACCAAAAATTATCCAAGCGGAATTTAAAAGTATTAACAGTTTCAGCAGAAACCACTTGATCTGGTAAACTGTTCCAAATAGGAATTACCCGGTTAGTAAAATTAAATTTCCTTAAGTCATAATGACAATGATGTTGGATAAGTTTATATTTATTGCCTCCTGTCCTAACTGAATCATCTGATAGTTCTAAGACATCAAAAATATCAAATAAACGCTACCACTAACCTCAATATTAAACCTACAGCAGCAGAATCACAGCCCAAAGATACCTGTCCGCATCACGGAGCTCCAACTCATTGAAACGTGACGTCACAGAAGGCGGAGTCTGAACGTCGTTGCCGTTTGGCCGAATATACACGCCTCCATACATTGTTTACCGTTGAGTCAGTCTCTCACGGCAGACGACCGGCAGTGGATCATCGCATCACCTAATATCGAACGAACATCCACGGAATGCGATAGCGAACAATGTGTTTCTAATCTAGGTAATATCAGCGAGCTACGATGTCATATTTAACGCTCACAGACACTTATTATCCATCTTTCTCCGCTCAAATGTCAACAAAAAAGATGTCAGCTGGATAAATTGCATTAATTCGTCGATAAGTAAGTAAAAGCAAGTAAGTAAGTAAGAAGTCAATCTCATCTTGTCTTGGCTCTTGGCGACTGCGTTGGTTCATTCATTGGTTGGCGACGTTGACGTCTGAACTTTACTAAGTGATCGATCTGAGTATGATATTGAACAGACAGTTGCTCAAAGCTTTCCAGGACTAGTAGCCTTAGTAGGCCTACTTCTTGCGGAATTTTGTGTCATTTTTTGCAGTTCGCAGTTAAGGCTGGTTGACTTTATTGTACAGTTTGATGTTTGAACAATAAATGAGTATAGCCTACCGCGTACTGACCTTCTGCAGTGTGAAATAGAAACGATGCACTAGGCCCAAATCGCATATGATACGAGATACGTGAAACTGAAAGTAAAACGTGTATTTTCAGAACTCCAAAATAAGTGAAAACCAGCAACACAAAAACTGCATAAAATAGACTCATGGCTGTCGATTTTGCTATAATTTGAAGTACCGCCACAATACAACAAGCACAGTTTACACAATTTTTGCAACAGCCGAAACAGCCGGATTTTCACTTTATGATATCCGGATTTTTGGCTGCCATAAAAATAACGGATAAATCCGGATATCCGGATAACGGATATCCGGATATGCAAACCCTATTCCCAAAATCCCAAACTTTTAAACTTTAATTTTTAGTTTAAACTACGTTATGTTACCCCAAATGTATAATAATCGATAATATATATTTTATGTGGTTTTGTTGTTGTTTATGTTTACAACAACAACGTTTACATTTAGTAACCAGTTAACGGACTATACTGCAGTTTTCCGATGCATACATGTTGTTTCAAAGAAAAGATGGAAGACAGCGAAGCCCCACCAAATAAATGCCAGAAGACTGAGTTTTGTAATTACGATACAAGTAACGAAGAACATAATACCAACGTCCCAATTTTCCGGGGATATCATGTACAAATTTTAGAAGCAGGAATCGGCAAAGCCCGAAGCGAAATTTTTCGGAAGAAGATAAATGAGCTCGGTGGGAGGTTGTGCTCAAGTATCTCTGACCATCCAAATATTTTAATAGTTGACGAGAATATGACTGTTGACCGGCTGTGCCGCCTGCTGAAAATTGAAGAACCACAACAGTTGGAGAGAATGACGGTTGTGAAGTCATTATGGTTGAGTAACTGCATTAAGAAGAGCAAGTTGCTTCCTACAGAAAATTATGAGCTACAGTTAAGCACCTCATGTACTGTTTCATCGGCAAAGACTAGTCTATCAACATTACGGCAACCAAGGTCAGTGGAAGATACAATACAGGATGCTGTTCCTGGATGCTCGTATGTTTCGACTCCATATCCGAACGAAGATTCAGATGCTGACAGTAACTACACAGCAAGTGGTGGAGAAGATGCTGAGGATGATGCCAGTGAAACAAAGATGATGCAGCGGAAACCCTTGCCAGTTTGTTTTGTTTACATTTGTTGGATGATGTTTTCTGTTCTAGAAGTCTGTCTCTTTTGTTATTTGTCTGTCATTGTTTGTCACATGCAAGGCAGCAGAGACGTTCACACAATACAGTACACAATATTAGGGATGTTATGCATTCTGAATCCTACGGAATCTGTCACTTTTACTGAAATCCAAAATCCGTTGGATACTTAGAATCCAATGTGTCGGATACAAAATTTTTGTTTCGGTCCAACTCTACAAGTACGTTTATTAATGAAGAGATCTGTTGTTGTGTTTACTTTTAACAAAACAATCACAATGATTTTAATTATTCACTGCTAGTTTGTTTGTACCTGTTTTAATTTTAAGTAACTAAGTTGAATCGCAGTAGCTATAATAGCTGGTACTAATGTTGATCATGCGACAAATCTGTATCTGACGGATTTTGCACATGAATGCGGATTCCTGCTGGCTCAGTCACATCCCTACACATTATGTGTACACAGAATGGACAGCAGATATTTAACTTGTAGACATGTAAATGTAAATGTAATGTAAATGTCGATTTATAGAGCGCGATTACGTAACGCCTCTAATGCGCCATCGCCTCGAGTGTCCAGCGAACAGATACGTCTTCAAGTCCCACCTAAATTGTTTGGAGTCAACAGCTGGATCCCTCAGACAATCGGGCAGTGAATTCCAGACTGTTGGTCCGGCTACAGAAAAAGCACGGGTCCCAAAGGTGCCGCGTCGAACTAACAGTTAGGTGCCACGTCAAACTAACTAACAGTTAGGCTAATATGGAGATGTAAGTATTTTAATTATTCTAAGACACCTGTAAACTATCGTCAAGCAGCACCACGGTAAATCTGTATGACGGTTAACGATGGTGATGATGAAAGTAACATTTAATTTAATGATTGCCTGTATCAGTTTAATTTTTAACTCACACACACAGTTATTCTTTTTTTATTACACACTTTGTATAGTTTGATGTACATTAGTAACATATGTTTATTCTCAGTGCAGTGTTATGTTTTAGAAAGGCAACTGGGTGTGCTCTCAATCGTCTGCTAATCCTCTTGTTAACCACAACAAGCACATTACTGACAAGCTGGAGGTTTGTGTTTAATTCTACAGAGACGATGACATGACCAGAATCAAGCCTGCTGTCTGCTGAGACATATTGGATGCATTTTCGTATTTTTATGTTTATTTTTTATTTTATTCGTCAATAATGCTGCATTTTAAAGTTACATACACTTTCCCTTAATTTACTGTATTTACTATAGTTATTGTGAGTCATTTTCTGTGATACTCGATGGCCTTTGACTGTCAAGAAATAAAAGGATTACTTATTTACTTACTTACTTACTTATGTTTTCAGAAATACACCAAAAAAGTACAATAGTGGGATAGAGAGACCCCAGTGGATACAAACTACTGTCTGAGATATGCACAACTGCACCATATGAAAATGTGTAGAATATGTCCAAATGTCATTCCTAGGCAGATATATGACTTGATTTTGATTATGTTATCATTCCGTTGTATTCTAACTGCAGTTAGCACTGTTAGTTGCTCATCATTATAACTGTTTAGTGTATACGCAGTTTAGACAGGAGTGTGAGAGTTTTGTGGATCGGTTGAAGGGGTGCAGTAACCAGGAAAGATTAAGAAGCATTGCTTTTACTGATCATCTAGAGAATGCAAACAAACTGAACAGTAGTACAAAAAACTAAGAGGATGTATGATATGCTTTGGATATATAGTCAAGTGAGTAAATAAGTAAGTAAGTAAGTATTGTATGTATTGATATCTGAGTAAGTCAGCAGCTAAATAGTCGGCCCTTATTGACTGCCAGTCAGTGGCATCACTAGGGTTGGTGTCACCCCGGGCGGCAACTGATGGTGTCACCCCTATTT
>Ga0209562_1000594_pt1 | contig 12492 bp, 6 predicted proteins | sample WorMetvacBELIZE2_FD_187399 | JGI IMG/M metagenome (GOLD analysis project Ga0209562, IMG submission 187399) | Marine gutless worms symbiont microbial communities from Max Planck institute for Marine Microbiology, Germany - Olavius vacuus BELIZE.2... | ecosystem: Host-associated > Annelida >...
GGTAAAAAGGTGCGTGGTGACATCCTCCAGGGGGGGGGGGTGACACCCAAGTGAGATCAATTAAAAAGTGACAGTGATGAGCAAAAAAGGTCGCCAGTTTTTTCAGGAAAAAATAGAGGGGTGACACCCTCAGTTGCGCCCCGGGTGTCACCCACCCTAGTGACGCCACTGACAAAACTGATACACTATGTGATGGGCAGGACTAGTCTTTGATCATCAATTTCTCAGAGGCCCTTTCGCGCGTTTTTCTTTAAATGAAACTGTTGAAGGCTTTTGTCAAAAAAAGGTGACTAAGGAATTGCATCAGCAAAGCCGCAGTTCAGTAGTTGAAACTGAAACAACCCTCTGAAATCGCTAAAATTCCAGCGCTTGGAACAGTAACTTACTTAATTATTGGTAGGGGCGGGGAGCAGGAGAGTTCAGTGAATTCCACCTTCGATAGACTGCATATATGTAATGATTGATTGATTGAGTAAGGCTTAACGTCCCACCAAACACATTATAGGTCATATCGGGACGTGTATTTGCAGGTCAAATGACCCTACCAACAGTGTCAAAGCACTGAAGGAACACACAAAACTAAACTAAACCAAATAGAACAAAGCACCAGAATCCATCTTAACTAAGGAATACAAATAACACAAATAAAACACAACAAACTAAACCCAGGTTCGGTCGCTTCCTACGACCTCCGGCCTGGAAACAGAGTGGGACTATTCTAGTAGAAAGGGAAGGTATGGACAAAAGAAGAAAATAAGTAAAGCCAATGAAAGAAAAGGAAAAGTAAAAAGGGGGAAAGATGAGGAAGTAAATGGACAAGGGGAAAATAGGAGTGCCTCGACCGCACACGGGGGTGCATATATGTGAATGTATACAGACGGGCCTACTAGTACTGGTACTCGTAATAAGGGTACTAAGTCTATTTCTGTAGGCGCAGATGACTGGAACGAAAAGCCGACGCTGCCGGACGGAACAAGTCCAGAACTTGCGGTCATTACAGAGGGCGAGTTGCGACACCACAACGCCGGACCACAGCACCTCGCCGACTTCGTGTCAACAATGCGCCAACGACGAAGACGACAACGGCTTGACGGACTGCGCGACGCCGAATCCAGACGAAATGTACTCGATCCGACACAGCTGAAACGCGGACCGCAGTCGTGCATCAGTAACTGTCTGGAGACCGATAATATGACCTTCGTTCGCTGTCGCTTCTTGTGCAAGTGAAGCTGCATGGCCGCCCGTTTAGTTTACACAGCGATAGCTAAAAAGAACCGTCACTAGAACATTACTACTGGTGATTTTTTCATAAATGACGCATAATTCGTTATTGTTCATTCATATAAAAACCAAAAAGCGACCACAACCCACCATCAACATCACGAACTTGTGCCCACTGATCTAACTTGCTGACGATGGCGTTCTTTGCAGGGTGGCCACTCTTTTGCGTAAAAAAATCCAAGACTTTTTAAATTCACGTGTCGGTGTCATTGCAACAATCTGAATGCACAACTTGCCGATAGTGCTCACAAAACTGTTCTGTCATTACTTACCAATTCAGCATTTAGTAACTCAAGCTCTTTCAAGGACACGCAATGCTAAATTAAAGGACTTTCAGGCACCTTAGCTGTTTTGGAGCACTTTCAACGTCCTTGAAAAAATGTGCATTTTCCGGGACTTTGAACGAAGTGCAGCCACACACTGCATACATTTTGCTCCAGACAAGGCAGTTACCAGGCTAAGACATGGTGGTGAAAGCACTTGTGAAATGACATTAATTACTGACACCATAAGAAACTTAAACACACGTAGCTAGTTAACGTCACTATTATAATTGACACACGATTACCACGTACAGAGCTTAAAAACTGCGACCAGTAACAGTTGACTCCGAACACACCACAGGTGACAATAAACACGAAACTTGTGACACAATCCTGGAAGGCTTAAGATCTGTCAGACCGGACAGACAGGCCTCACATCTTGAGACTCAGTTTACACGGTCTGGATCTTGGTCTTGAACTCTGTAGTCATGGTCTTGGTCTTGAAAGAGTAAATCCTGGGCTGTGGTAAGTGGTATGAGAAATGGGTCGATGTGCAGAGATTGCACAATGGAATGCAGTAAATACGGCGTGCTGCAAGTAGAACTCGGTCACAGTGCTTTTTCACCTACTTTCATTACTTGGCAACAGCACTATTGTAAACTTGCTGGTGAACCACCCAATGGCGTACCTCCGCCGGGAAAGTGCACTTTCGGAAAATGCTATCTGCGATCTTGACCTTTGAATCCATGACCTTGAAAATCATGTCATGTGGACCTGGTAATGAGCAACTGTGATAAGTTTCATTACAATGTGTTTATGTACTCCAGAGACAGGTGAGGTGAGAAAATGCCTCCCAACAGTGCTTACTTGACATATGTGGTCTCGCTGTGACCTTGACCTTTGACCTTTTGACCTCAAAATCTAATCCGTTCATCTCTGCACCAAACTGCAACGAAGTCATAAATTTGGTGAAATTCCCACAAGCAGTTTACAAGATATTGTGTTAACAAACATTTACTATATGATCACACGCACATGGACACCCTAACAACCGAACGATTCCAACATCATATCTAATGCTGTTGCATAGGCACAAAAATAATAAATGACTCATCAATCTGCGGATCGTTAAATATCTGATCACCAGTGTTGTCAAGTAACTAAGTAGATCTACTTTGCTACTCTACTTAAGTAGATTTTTTGGTATCTACTTTCTAAGAAGTAGATTTTTACAAACTACTTTCTACTTGTAACGAAGTAACTTATTCCTGCAAGTATCTACTTTCTACTTCGTTACTTTTCTTAAAAACATGTCGTTACTAAAGAAGAAATCAGTGCTTTATAAACTCTTTGCGGATTTGTGGATGCAGATTATACAGCGTGAGCGTCAGCTCTAGCTGAGTTTAGCGCGGTAGTTAGTAGTTTGTTTATTGTGAAAATGGCAAATGCATAAAGAACGGCCGATTTATCTCCAGCAATTTTTCGGCCCTTACGGATTTACCGCTAGAATCAGCAATTTATTTTTAGTCCTGCATAAGTGTAACGTTTGAATCTACTTTCTACTTCTGCTTACTCAAGTAGATTTTTTGGAACTACTTTCTACTTTCTAGAGAGTAGAACATTTTCACACTACTTCTACTTTCTAAAAAGTAGAACTTTCGGCATGTACTTCTACTTTCTTGAAAGTAGCAAAGTCATCTACTTTTGACAACACTGCTGATCCCATCACAATAATATTAAAACATTAAACCGCATTGTAACACTGGGATGACAGAGATTCAGTGTAATGAGGAAACTGGCGCTATGTCGATGGCATAAAGATACACTCAAGTACTGGCTGATAGCTGCGCTCGTCCACTAGCTTGCCAGCACTGATGCAGTCTGCCACCCACGTACTCAGAACGATGTGGAAGCGCTCTGGACGATGACGACTGGAGTCACGCAGTCGAGGCACACGCGACAGATCACTGTATAAACCACAGCGACAACGCCTATCAACGACCTGCTGTAAGTTCCTACAGGCCTAGTAATGTATCTTACATCACATGGAATGGTTAACTATGCTCTTTATCAGGAAAATGCTAGTAACTGGTGCAGCTGCAGTCATTTGTCAGTTTCAAACCAAAGCAGATAGTCAGAAAGTTTTCTGCCTCTGAAGTTACAACCTAATGGCAGCACAGAAACGTGTATGTTGTTGCTGCTGCTGCAGCTACTACTATTAACAAGTCCTAAGATATGATTCTTTGGTAAAGAACTTTCAAACAGATTTTTTCAACTGACTTATTTTAATTCTAATTGTAATGCAGGTACAGCTTTTGAATGTTTACAACAGGAGTTTGAGTTTGCATTAAATGCAGCAATATCGTACATGAATGAAATCTAACAATCACACAGCACATAACAAATTTCGTTCTACATTACCTCTCCTGCGCTGCAGAAAATGATCCAATTTTATTCTCCAAATCTGCACTTGTTCTTAAAAGCCAACTCCAATGAAAAAAATCGAATCGCCAAAACTATAAGTGCTCTGTAGTATATCTAAAGTCAAGTAATTTGAGAAACTTAGTTTATCATTGTAACGTCTGTGCGCAAAGAAAATTTTTTGGAAGTTTATGTTATCAAACGAGCCAAGTACCAACTTCTGCGTGATGCGGCGTGATAGATACATGTATATGATATAAATTATGAGGTTTATCGACTCTATGCTGTCGTATTGTTGTTTACTGGTACTTACACCAAATATACTCCATAAAAACCTGCTTTTACGCATGAAAATATTGTAAAAGATAATGCAAAGTTTCGAACTCGTCTTCGCTGAAATTTTTACTGGCCATTTCTACAGATAAGCGATCATTATATTATAAACATCGGCCATCAAACCGGAAATTGAAACGAAAATCAGATGTGCTGTCTGCATTCAAAACGCTAAGGTTCTATTTTTAGCACAAAATTAATATAACAAAATTCCTTTTTTGTCAAATTACTTAATTTCTGATAAAGATTTTATTACATATATTGTGATTTGATACAATCACAATTTGTTTATTGAAAAAAAAACAATTACGCTGGAGTTGGCCTTTAACTGTAGCTGCACCTGTACTACAAAGAGTATGTCACTGTCTGATCAAGCAATCTGCTTACCTGGAATGCACAACGACATGGGTAATGTTGTCCGTTAGACTTTCTACGACCGCTGCTCCATGCAGCCGCAGTGTTAATCCAGTCAATTCCAAATGCGATCCACAGCTTCCGTCAGATAAACAGTTGTCCAGATATATCCTGCATGCCACAACTCAACCACCTGAATCCTTTTATTACAGCAGCATACCCACCCATGGTACTGCCAAATGATATAGCATTACATAACTCCAGATCAACGGTCAGTACATCTGTATACCACCGATGCAAACTGCATATGCAAGATTTAGCAGTAATGTAACCCGTCATTCCAAAGAGTTAGCACCATGGTTTGATAACTCTTCATCCCAAAAGGTGACGACACAAGAGGGTTAACTTATGTACAACAGAATGCAAACACACATAGCTACATCATTGTGTCATATTCTCAAATAAACATGCTGTAACCATTAAGCCATGTATGCTCCTCTGCAATAAAATGAAGAATAAGATAACAACAAGATGACCAGTGTTTCAGCCAACAATTACTGCAACAGACATATCTCAGTACAGACCGACCACAGAATGCGCTATAAAGAGCAGATAAAACACTGATACACGACTGTGTTAATGAACTGTCACATACTGGTGAAATGCACGTTAACTGACTGCTGCCATCTACAGATGTCATCACTTACTTACTTACTTCAGTAAATTTAGCAAATAAAAATATAACACATATAAGCATTACAACATTCACGACACATTCATCAGAGATGTAATTATTTTCATAATCTGAAAATTGCACTGTCGTTCTTTAGATATCAACTGGACATCGAAATACGACATATAATTGATGTGTATTATCAATCTGATAATACACATCAAGACATACACTACCTCTGCTAAGTGTTACAGCGTTGACAGTTGTGCGCTAACAACAAACACAATTCCTTTTCTCGAAAGCACATTAAAATAATTTCAGTTAACTTCAATGACACTGCTTACATACATTATAGCGCCTAGTGACTTTCTTTATAGCACCTTATAAACGTACTTACTTACGTACATGGAGATACAAGTTATTTCAAAATTACATAGAACAAACACTGCAATATAAAGTAGCTCACTTTACGCTTATAATAGATTACTTTTGTAGCAAAAAAACTGCTAACGTGCAAAGCCGGAAAAGGCCGTGAGCTGAATCATGTGGAAAGTACTGCATCTCGATGTCGGCAATGAACTCATTGTTGACTGGCTGCAGCAGCTGTGATACCAAACACATAACACTAGTCAAATTATTATTCCATCAGCCACTGCTCAATGAGCTTTCACTGTATTCCAGAGCTCTCCGATTCAGAGGAACTAAGTTTAAATCAATTCAATTTGATTCACACATGTGAATCAATTTTTTTTAATTTACCGTATGCCACGTATGTACAGTGTGTCCCAAAAAATGTCAATGGCTTATACATTTGCCCACCTTACCTGTATACTGTAACCACTTTACCTTGGGAAATCCAAAAAAGTCATTTTTCAACAGTATTATTTATAGAGACTTCAGATTATTACGTTATCTCAGAAGAAACAAACTGCAACTGTTGTACTGCAGCTTGTAAGTTTACTTACTGTTGTTTACTGCTTCCTATTATCTGCGTAGCCCTATTCTATGGTCGTTTTTTCTCTTTGGTCAGTCATTTTCAAAGCCACCAATGCCAATCCATAACTGACTCTTTTCAGAGTCACCAACATTTGGAGGAACGCAACGTTACCTGCAGTCAGATGTAAAAGTTTTACATTTTACAAGGTAGTGTGGTTACATTTTTAAAGGTGTGGTGGGTAAGGGGGTAACATTTTGTTTTTTTTTCAGATAACAAATAATCTGGAGTATGTATAAATAATACTGTTAAAAATGACTTTTTTGGATTTCCCAAGGTAAAGTGGCCACAGTATACAGGTAAGGTGGGCAAATGTACAAGCTATCGACGTCAAATTTTCGCAGGATTTAACACATCAAAAATCATTAAAATCGGTTAACTTTTGACAGAGTTATTGGAAAAATAAAAAGGTGGACGTTTTTTGGGGACACAGTGTAGTGTCCAGTAGCTGGTGCATGACAATCATCACATGACAACTACAAACTTAATATATACTAACAGGTCCCAGCTGATGACCACTTTAATGACTAACATATTATAATTGGCATTTATTATGTCAGAAAATTAACTACTACCAAAGGTTTTACGATGTTTTCTGTCACGAAATCAACAATTGCCTGTAAGAAGAGACGAAATCAAACTTCTGACTTTTACATGTATCTTCAGAACAAATCATTTCAAATCAATATCATGGCAGACAAATCAATTTCAATTGCAAATCAGACAATGATTTCAGTGCAGTGTTTTGGCAATTTTCACACACAACAAGCTTGAACAATAAATGCCGGACTTGTTCATTAAACAGTGTACAAAGCTAGCAAACTGTGAAGCTGGCGGGCGAAAATTGCACCATGTTACAACAGTAGTGATAATGCAATAACCTGTGGCTCAATTTTATCAAACGCCTTCTTCAGATCATCAACATCAGTGTCGTCGTAGTAACTGTCACCATGACGATCGTAATCATGTGCAAATTCAGCAGCTGTGCTCTCTGATACATGCAGCATATCCAGCGGCACCCTTCATCATAAAACAATTACTACAGTATTTAAACGGCAGTGCATAGTGCCAGCAAGGACCAACTGTGTTCATTTCTAGGGTAAGTACACTACCTAAATAAGTATCTTGAACAGATTTGAAAGAACTGATTCCAGTTACGACAAATTATGACAAATGTCACAGCTCAAGTGAAAGCCAAGTGCCTTTTGAAGGTCTGTCATTAAATTCAGTCTAAAAATGCAGTTACAAAACAGGATTTAGTTTGCAGGTAGATGATGGCTGCAGAAATCTGAACAGCTTGTATTCTCACTATGTTAGCAGATCAATAAACAATGAAGATTCAAGTCACTACACAGTAGTGAAACAGTAACAGAACAACAGTAATCAGTAAAGGTAGGTTTAGTGCCAGGCTTACATCCAGCCGGGCGGGTCTGGCAATAGTGTGTATGAAAGCACAATACATAAAAATATAAACTAAAAACTATTACCTCAAGGAATCACTGCACTGACTGCATTGATAGATCAATCATGTCATGTCTCTGCTAACGGTAGCACATTTATTCCTAGACGCTGACATTTTATGACCTTTGGCTAACAAGTGATTGAGCGAGCAGAGTTCAATGACACACAACAGGTCATGTTGGAGAGAAAGCTTTCCAGTTAATCGACCGCACTAGTACTGAAGACCAAACTCACAACGACCACGAATAAAACACAAAACTGACCACGAGACGTACTGAATGGATCTTGTTAAAAAATACACACAAAAACAACAAATTCAAATCAACTGGCCCCAGTTCAAACAAAAGAACTGCTCGTACGAGTGTGCACATGACTGGACACAACTGCAGCATGCACAAAGCCCAGAATAATTCTGATAATCTTCACTCAAGACACCATTCAGATGTTGTCTATAGTAGGGAAGGAGACTTCTGGCTATAAAACTGATCTTTAAACAAACAGTAAAATGCTGTAAAATGATTATGACACACCTACAACCCATACATAGAATAACAAGAGACAGCAGTTTACCACTTCAATAGTTTCTGCTGATCAACGCAGCACTGAAGCCAGCCAGTACGTACAACATCATAGACGCCTTTGGTGATAATATTTCTCACTTTCAACGACAACTTGTCCGCCAAAACACAAAACGTGCTTTTATCTGTCATCAACAAACAGTAACGGGAACAGAACTGTAAAGCTTTAATGTGCACTTGAATAACTCATGAAGTCAGCTTAGTCTAACACACGAATCTAAAGCAAAAAGCTACAAACAAGAAAAGAAAACAAAAACCGATGAGCTAATTTAACTACAAAAACACAGTGGTTTTCGTTATGTTGCAAGTGCGTAAAGTGAAATTTTTGAATAGGTAGCAAATTTTGATGCTTATACTTGTACAATCAAAATGTGCTACCTATTCAAAAAATCATTTTACGCACCTGCAAATATATGACGAAAACCATTGTGTTTAGTTGCAAGAATAGGAAGTCACAGCAAAAAAGCCAACAGGAACATGACCACACATGCGCAGCATAGAATTATTTCTTTTTGCCTAATTTACGCAAGTAACTAATATTCACAATGTGAAAAATTCCTTACCAGGATTCTGAACAACAGAACCACCGCACTCCATTATCCTTCTCTCAATGTCCGCTTTACTTCTCAGCGTTGCACCACTAACCACACAGAACTCTTTGCCAGAGAAGAGTTCAGAAACCTACAATATATTGAAAATAATAATAAATTAAAAAACTAATAAACAAATAAACTAACAGCAGCAGCAACAACAACATTAAAAATGTGTGCACCTACTATTAGAACTTTAAAAATAAGAACAAAAATTTAATTGACACCCTTGTAGCCAGAAGCTGATCTTATTAAACACAAAAAAAAATAAATCAAACAAAAAAATACAAAAATACAAATACAATCATAGAATATAAATTACAATAATAAAAACAAACACTATAATAATAATTATTATTATCATTAAGTAATTACAATGACAGAAATCGAAAAAAAATGCTATAAATTATATCACGTTGTGGCATCCTTTATGCGAGTGATACAGTACAAACAATGAAAGCAAAGCATAATTTCCATTTTCACAGAACTAACTAAACATTTATAACATTTAACTTCATGCAGCACATGCTGTTATTGAGTCCTGTTAGTTAACCATTGTTCATTTCTTTCATTCGACTTCACTGCATGCTGTGTTTTGTCCCGCCATTCACTGAACAAAAACTAAACCGTACTGAAAAAAATGTGTTCATGAATCAGATAATTTTTATATTCAACAGCTTTTCAACAAACAAATTATACAGTTGTTTTTGGACAACAACAAAAGGATGTAAATTAATAGAACAATAACAACACATGGTATGTATCAAAAGACTACACAGAAGGAAAAAAAGAAATCTGCCTTTTTAACAGTCGCTGAGTCAACCCCACGGAACTGTGACATAACAGATGGTCTAACGGTTCCAACAACACGCGACCGTTTCTTCTTTGGTTCGTCGGAATCGTGATCCACGTACTGACCCGCCAGCTTCCCTGCAGATTTCTGTACATTCCATGTACACTGAGCGTAAGTCAAAATGTGAACAAAGATGAGCAACTCATCCAAATGACTATAATATGAGTACTTACACTATTTTACCCTTAAAAACGCTTCTTAAACATTTTATGAAATTGTAACATTTAATCAGCACAGATGCATTAGCAGGATCTCCGCCTCTTATAGCAGCAGCTTATATGTTAATGACTCAGCATCACCTGACACTACCAATATCAAAATACTCTGCTGCATGCAGAGTTCTGTAAACCAATAGTTTATTCTGCTTCTACCAAAACCACATTGATTATACAACAATAACAACTACAACTACCTAAGAAGCCATAGCAAAACACAGGTACACTAGAACTGTACTAAATCAAATCTTTGATTCAAATTCATACTTGAATAACTCATAGCCAAATAGCATGTCACCCATCTCTCATGTTGTACGAAGCAAAGCCAACAGTGATTAGATTTCGGAGTTTAAAAACCTGTCACTTAGCAACTGACATGTTGTAATTTTCACTTTAGTTGTTGCTACATGTAGTCAGTCAAACAAGGTGCATTATTACGAGACAAATTAGTTAATAACGTAGATACCATCATATTTTATTTTATTATTTAAACTAAATATGTTGAATTCTAATTTTTTTGTTTTTTTGTTTTTGTTTGCATTTGGCCATTTCAAAATGCCAAGTATATGTACTCTGTCAAATATCAAAATATATACTTGATCAAAATGATCAAGCACAATCAAGCATGCTACAGGACTGACTAAACTTTGGCAACAAAATAAAATAAAGAAACGTGTGTGAAGGAACATGGCTGCGCACCTGACGCAATTCATTCAGTTCGGCGACAGTCATACAGTCATACCACGGCTTGTCGTCACGAATCTTCTCCACTCGTGGAAACCTCAACGTGTAGCCGGTCTTGTACTGGCTACTCTCAATGATCTCGGCAGCTTTGATCTGATATATGTACAACACGTAGACAGTGGCAAAATGTAGCCAACAGATTTGCTATTTTTATTTTCACTCTCACTCTCCCACTGTTGTTCCACTAAACAGAACTAGTGGTTCTTAACCTTCTCACCCCGTAAAACCTAAAAACAGGCTTGGTGGCCTATAAGAAATATCTGTAAAGCCTGTACACTGGCTTGGCAATGTCCATGTCTAATTACCCGCAAAGGTGATATATTGGCTTTTTTACTTACTTGGTGTTTATGTTGGAGCTTAAGGTCTACAGACTGGGGAACTCAGGGGTGAAAGGATTCTTAACTCAGGCGTGAAAGGATTAACCTTTTCTGGTTCCTGCACTATTTAACTGATCCAATAAACCCTCACACCCATGTCTAAACTGTGTCCACTAGCGACTTATGAGAGTTACATATGTCGAGCGACTATAGAGTTAACTGCTAATTTCATTTAAAATCAAAAACTGCTAAAATGTCCCATATTACTTAGTAATTTGTCTACAGAAAGCACATCCCTGTCAATGTACTAATCGACCTTAAAAGTTTCATAAATGGCCTCATGCAAAAAGACTTCTCTTTGCACCCCTTAGACACTTTCCCGCAGACATCCATATCATGAAAAGTCTCTAAAGGAACACATCCTTGAACAACCCTGTTCAGTCAAGGCACAACACAAAAGTCTCGGGACACTTTCTGACAATCAAGTACATTATGTTCCTTATGTTTCTCACTGTTCTTGACAGTTATGGCTGGAAACAGAGCAGGTCTTGGACTTGCTGGTTCATCTAAGGGCCATTGAGTTCTCTCCCGACAGAAAACCTATTGAAGATAGCTCTTATGGTATATGTACTGGCTGAATGCTATTCCTGCCATCATCATCTTCAAACATGACCTATAATTATCTATAATGCATTGAGTGCGATGTTAAACACTACTTTAACTATAACTCACTGGATAAATCCAACAGTCTAAAAGCATAAAATGTTAATAAAATTGACATATTTATAACTTTGCCAATGTTCCAATGTGACACGTGAGTTCAGATCCAGGATATCAGCTGCCCATCAGTAAACCAATAACTAGTGGCTTCAAATTTGTAGCAATATTTGTAATTTCAAAAAGTCAGGAAGCCCTTCTGGAAAATCACACATGCAAATGAGTTCTGTATAACTGAATCTGCTGCCGAGCAGTAGAACAACGACCAGCAAGTATGTACTGGTAGTGGTGTTAATGCCACGGCTACAACCAAAGATGAAAATGGCAACAATACAGTCAATGAGAATGATGGTTTAAGAGCAATAACGGCAAGTTAGAGAGAGCAGATATCACACTGCACCAACTGCAATATATAAAGACAGCTAACAATGGCCGTTAAAGAGAAGCCAAGCACACAATGCACGCAAGTAAACCATCAACGGCACAATATACCAAAAAGCAAGTTTGGCAATGCCACTCTGTAAAAGAATTTAGCCCGAAAATATTGCAGCTGTATATTATATAACTTGTGTAGCGATGGTGACGTTCGCCAGTAACTGTATATAGTTGTAATGTATAAATAGGGTGACGTCGTCATTGTATAGATAGACTAATAGTCATTGATTTCATCACGAGAGAACCACATCTCATAAACATTG
>Ga0209562_1000595_pt1 | contig 12477 bp, 13 predicted proteins | sample WorMetvacBELIZE2_FD_187399 | JGI IMG/M metagenome (GOLD analysis project Ga0209562, IMG submission 187399) | Marine gutless worms symbiont microbial communities from Max Planck institute for Marine Microbiology, Germany - Olavius vacuus BELIZE.2... | ecosystem: Host-associated > Annelida >...
TAACACATCTCGTACGTATGCTAATTTTTACGTGCAAAAACCTGGATGTCAAACAATTTCTACCGCGAACTTGCATGTCAGTGGTATGGACACATAGGAAGCGGCGGAACGATTGCCTCTTGTGTTGAAACTAGTTCAGCGCGCGTGATGGTTTGACGGCGAAGACCAACTGTCCGTCGGACTGTATTTCAGCCTATATCCGCCCGCCAGTTGGTGACCTTGAATGACCATCCACCGCCAACAGTAGGCGGCACGCGGTAGAGGCATCATGTTGCCAGGTCGTCTGTCCGGCCGGCCGGTCGTTTGTCCGTCCGTCCGTGGTCCGCTGTTAACACCTATTTCGCGTACTTAGTGAACTTGTCGTAAGATTGGCCGCGGTCCTGAGCTACTGCTAACTTGCCTGGTTCCGACATTGCTGTGTGTTTTAGTTATATACATGTACAGAATGACGTATATCAAGATGCGGCCAAAATGAGAAACGTAATACTATTGCTGTGTTAATTAAAACATGATTGCGTGTAGACGGACCGGCGCCTGAACACTTAGTGGTCGCAGGCGACATAAACTATATCGACGATGAAGAGGCACAAAACATTCTGGAAGACACTCTCAAACCGCAAAAATACGATCCGCTCGAGTTCTGGAACCATATTCAGTCACAGGTAAGTTGTATGACTTATCATTCTGTCCAAGTGTCGGCAGGAAAAATAATGGAATGGAACATAACGTAATCTGTAAGACTTACCGCATCAGACAAAAAGTCGTCCAGTTTTACACGCACTTGCATGACAGCCTTCATTGCAGTTTTGCGAAATGTCCCCTTGAAAGAACTCACATTCGCCGTATATTTGACAGGCTAACTAGCTTTCTAACCGTAGGACTGTGAGTTTTCAAGTTCGATGGCTACAATTTTCTATAGGGCAAGGCTTTTAGCACAGAAAGTTAGAAGCACGTTTTACTGGCGTTGGTAGTCAGGAAATGCAATTGCTACATCGTTTGATATGGGACTCTGCCCCTAAGATGCTAGCCTGTAGCCTCGATGAATGAAATGAAATAAAAGTGCAATGATTTAAAGTGCGTTCGAAAACCGACTTAGAGCCGGCTTATAGTCTAACACTGTACACACCATGCAAACAAATCCAGCCGTTGAACAGAATAAAAACATTAAATGGTCCGTGGAATCAGTCCGGTACTACGTCCGTACGAACCAATTGCGTTGCAGGCCAGTTAGAGCCGTGACAACAGTTATCTTAACTGCTAGAGGACATTTTGTGTTATTACAACTGTAAGGTGTCACAACTGTCACAGAGAAAATACGCGATGTATATTAGTACCTCCGCCGAGGCGGCAGAGGCCTATGTTTCGCACTAGTGCATAACACACATCTTTCTCTCCGACGTGTGTTGTCTGTATGTTTCTCAGTGTCAGCAACTTCGCGTAAAACTACCAACTGGATCTTCATAAAACTTTAACAGAGATGTATCTATGGACAGGGAAGAAGTGACTGTATTTTAGACGGATCTAGGAACTGGACCAGATTCACCTTAGCAGACGTCGGCGACCTCCGAATGCTAAGCTTGTTTACGTAAGCAGTCAAATGTCTTTTTTACGAACAAGGTGTAGAAACCGATGCGGCGCTTTGATGTGGACTTCGGTCTGCCGAGCTGTGCTTGGCCTGCGACCTTTTGCTGCAGCTCGGCCGCAGCATGCATATTCAACGAATCAACGGTCAGACAGACACCGTCCGATTTTAGATACGCAATGTCCACTCTTGTGGTTTAATACGATCGAAAGCCTGGTATGGAGAGAATGTGCACATTTGCAAAGTGATAACTGGACGACAATGTGACATTTTATTCGTCACGACATTTCTACGGGCCTACGTGTGCGACAGGTGAAGAAGATGATGCAGAAGACGGCGCGCCGTCAGCTGGAGCAGCAGATGACGGACGAGCAGATACAGCGTGAGAGAGCGCTACAGCGCAGTCAGCTGGACGCCATCAGCCGCATGGTTAGTTCCACCGTCGACGTCGACGACGTCGGAGATGCAGACATGTTCAGGCAGCAACTCAAAATGTACATGGAATAACAGCCCGTCTTGTCGTCAACGACTTTGCCGTCGAGCAACGTCTGCAACGCAACGCACTCGTGCATAGCACGCGCGTGTCTTTCTGTCTCATGGATTTCTACAGCTGTTGACAAGGGGGGGGGCACAATAAATGTAAGGAGGGGGACAAAACTCGAAGTGTATGAGATGAGCAATTTTAGGCCGACCAAAATGTATGTCGAAGGCCTTAGTTTCTGTTGCTGTTTATGCTTTGTTACCTGAGCTGTAACTTCCCAGACCCTGAAGCGGCTCGACCGTCAAAATATAGCCCATATACCAGGCGTTGGGTCCTAGCCGACCGCCGAAAGTATTTTTTCACTCAGACATATTGCCCATCCCTCCCCTAATTTTAATGGGTCAAAAATAAAGTGTAAAATTTGATCTCAGTTTTCGACCACAAAGACATCAGTCACCTTTGAGTCGTCCGCCCTTTCGAGATGAAACATCGCAGTCTGAAATCTAAATCAAACTCGATACACTTCCATGACTGGCATAATTTTATCCTCCAAAATGTTGGTACAGTTCGACACACGCACCTACGAGACCCGGCTGATGCACTGTGGGCCCCAGAGAGTAGTATGTAAAGTGGGAGATCCGTCCCATGTATAGCTTTTTATGACTTTTTTCTACTTGAATACATCAAAACCACTTCAAGTTGTCAAGTTAGAACCACTTCAAACCTCTCGCTAGCGATCACGTAGCATCTCTCCACTCAAATGAAACACTATGATGTGTTTGTGTTTACATTAAAGGTGACATTTGTTCTCTCGCATCGAGTTTCATTTTATTTATGATCATTACATCTTCTCGTGAGAACTTATATAAAGTTGAGTTGAATGGTGTAGCATTCATTTCGGTTTATTGCTGTGAAGTGATCAGATCACAAAGAAAAAAAATGTCTGTTTCGAAAGAATATTACTCCCTCTTCATTCTCGATGCGGAAGACAGAGTCATACCATATCAACGTAATGCGTTCAGACTGAACCATGGTCAGCAATACAAGGTTATGATCTACAATCATAACCCAACGAGACGAATCGATGCGGAAATTATTATTGATGGCAAGAAGCTCGGGCTGTTTCGCGTTAATACAAAGTCAAGCATAATTGTTGAAAGACCGGCTGATGATAGGAAAGCACGCAAGCTGACGTTCTACGATGTTTGGAGTGAAGAAGGAAGAATGGCCAATTTGATTGATGATGATAAGCTCGGTAAAATCGAGGTTAATATATCAATAGAATCGTCGGCACTTGTCTGGGCTACGCCATACTCACCGATGAGAGAGGAGGGAGAAGAAGACGAAGTGGACGGTCTTGGCGGTACGGGACTGAGTGCTGCGTCTTATCAGAAGTTTCGAACAGTTCGTCTACTCGCAGTGGAACGACGTAAAGTTCATCTAAGAGCCAGAATGGTGCTAAACGATGAAAATGACAGCGATAGAGCTAGTGTTATGCCATTAGCTTAATAAATAAAAGTTGATGTACATACATTTATGTTCATTTTGCCACGTGCTATTCTAACATGAGTAGTTGTAAAGTTAAGAAGCACGTAAGCTTCTCACCACAAGTGTTAGTACTATATTTTGAGGATGATAAAAGCGAACGTGTTAGCCATTGGATGACATTTGCTGTTGATAGAATGAGATTTCAACGGAGAATTATGATGCTGAGTCCAATACTCGAAAGAGTTCTAACAGTTGAACACAGAGGGAAAATATGTGAGAAAATCAATAAATAGTGCGTCGATGTTCATTTTGTTTGTTGTGAACGTAAACAATTAGCAGTAGTATCGAGCTGTCAGAATTGCAGCTTCACTTAGTTGATACTAGCCTAAGATTACGATGACACACTATCCGCTCCTACCGTTTAAACACCCATTTTCGTGTCTTGTTGCTGGTCCGAGTCAATGCGGGAAATCACAGTTCGTATTTCGCATTCTTAGGAATATCGATGAGATGATATATCCCACACCGAGAAGAGTGATTTATTACTTTACGGAATACCAACCCGATTTCGATGAGATTCAACACGTTGAGTTTTCTGAAGGCATGCCATCAGCTACCGATTTGGAAGAACTTCACGATTGTTTACTCGTTTTTGATGATTTAATGTGTCAAATCAACGACAAAATACTGAATATTTTTACACGCGGTTCTCACCATAGAAATATATCGATAATATTTATCCTACAGAACATATTTCATAAAAATCCGTATATGCGTACTATTTCTTTAAATGCGAAATATCTGGTTATTTTTAGAAATATACGTGATAGCACTCAGTTTAAACAGATTGCAAATCAAATCTTTCCTAATCAAACCAAGTTTGCTTGCGAATCTTATATAAATGCCACATCGAATCCATTTGGTTATCTCGTTATTGATCTGACACCCGATCAAGACGAACTACTCCGTCTCAGGACGAATATATTCGGTGGTGAACAACAGATTGTTTACATTGCAAAATGATGAGCAAGCGTGTTCAAAAATATTTTCCGACATTGAAAGCTATTGCGCGAATGAATGAGAAAAAGAAGAAACAATATCTAAAAACATACGATCCTGAGTTGTTTCGTTGTTTCGTCGAGTGTTCTCAAAATGTATTAAAAGGGAATTGCAAACTCTCAAAACTGCAGTTGAGAAAATTGCGTCGTTACAAGAAGGAGCTCCGTTCATTAGCTAGGTCTAATAATCGGACATCGGCGAAGAGCAAACAGAAAATTCTTCAACGTGGTGGTTTTTTGCAGGCGCTTCTAGTACCAGCAGTAGCTACGCTTGGCGGATTGCTGATGAAAGGACTTTTCAGTGGTAATAAAAATTAGAAATGGAACATACACGCAAATTGTACTTAACGGACAATCTAAATAAAGTATATAAACAATTGGAACGTTCTCCTGCTAAAGTCGCAAGAGCGCAAAGTAGTATTCAACTGTCAAATGTTCTCGAAAATGAGGGGCTGTCTGAAGATGAAAAAGTTCGCGAGTATATTGCTGCCCTACATCGCTATTTGAATCTTAATACCGATCAGCAGTCACGCCAGCAGCAGCAGCAGCAGCAGCAGATGAAGAGACGTCGAACGTACCATCCAGCTTACCCAACTATCAAAGTGCGACGCAGAAGTAGGGGGAGGAGTAGAATAAGGAAGGTTTTGCCTACTACACCACCACCACCAGACACAATTTACTATTATTCAGATTATACGGATGATGATTTGAATGATGATGTCATCATCCACCACCACCACCACCAACCAACCGAGACGCAGCGCGCGACTGCAACATCAACAAAACTTGACCAAGACCCCAGCATGGTTCCCGTTGATGTCACGAAGAAAAAACAGAGAACGAGTCAACGGGAGAAGAAAAAACCAGCAAAATACGAGACGGGAGACTGGTCCGTCTAATCATCGACGATTGACAACAAGTCCACACACCGTCAGCTCACCATCAAGCGATAATGATAAACTCGCGAAGGCCTATACAACGCTTTCCGCTCCCGGAAGTTATAGTGGCGTTGAAATGTTGCGACGTTATATCGATGTACCAATTACAAATATTAGACAATTTTTAACAACGCAAGATGCATATACCCTTCACAAACCGATAAAAACTAGATTTAAACGGCGTAGAATTTACAGTAAGGGGGTGTTAGACCTCCTACAAGCCGACATCATCGATCTATCAAACATTTCACATTTTAATGACCAGTATCGCTACATACTAACAGCTATCGATGTCTTCAGTAAACGTGCATATGCCGTACCATTATTGACAAAGTCTGCGTCTGAAGTAACAGACGCATTCGAGAAGATATTAACGCAGAGCGGCAAGTGTCGTATGTTGAACACCGACAGGGGGGCGGAATTTGTTAATAGTAGATTTCTACAGATGTTAAAAAAGCACAATATTCACTTCTATACAACGAATGACCCAGTTACAAAAGCAGCTGTTATTGAACGATTTCAAAGAACGTTTAAAACAAAACTGTTTAAATATTTCACCAATAAAAACACACGAAGGTATTTAGATGTGATCGATGACTTATTACACTCATATAATAATACATATCATCGTTCTATTAAAATGACACCGAATCAAGTGAATGAAGAAAATGAAGATTTGGTACGCAGTCACCTTTACCCACCAAAACCGAATAAAAAATCAAAATTCACATTCAACGTCGGTGACATTGTGAGAATTACGAAATCAAAAAACCCATTCGCTAAAGCTTATGAAGGTGGTTGGTCGGAAGAGTTGTTTACAATTGAAAAAAGACATTCATCGTACCCAGTTACGTATACAGTTCAAGATTACAATAGAAACTCTATAAAAGGAAAGTTTTATGCGGCTGAATTGAGTAGAGTGAATCGTGATCCAAATCAGATGTTTAAAGTTCAAGAAATCTTGAAAACCAAGCGTACAGCAGACGGTAAAATTAACTACTACGTGAGATGGTTGGGTTACCCCAGTGAGTTTGATAGTTGGACTCATGAAATCAAATTCATCTGAACGCTTTGGTGGTGTTACAAAAGCGGAGATTATATTTATTTGTCAGCTTTTAGCGGCATTTAGTGTACTTATCACAGCACTGCTTAATCTCTCGCTCTCGTCACGTGATAAAGAATTGTGGGCAACGCTTGCAGGTGCTGCGTTTACTTACTTAATTCCCTGTCCAAAGAAAAGCAAACATAAAGTGCACATCGATCAGCAAATATCGTCTGTGAAGGATGACGAGTTCGCGGCTATGGATAACGTTAGCGTCCAACGCATCGATGATGGAGATGACATCGAACACAGCTGCGGAGTTCACTAACAAATTACCTCAACGTGTGGAGCTGACAGGGAATTGGGAAGTGGGTCTTTTGGAGATTATGTATCCGATGCACTCTTTCAATGTGGAGGATGAATCATTTTATTTCTATATTACTTGGAAAGCGGGGAACGACCCATCACCAACGGTACACACACTGAAACGCGGTTTCTATTCGCACAGATCTGACATTGTGCAAGGTTTGCGTGTTGCTCAGAGGTCTATAAGACATAGATTCTCAAGACCACAAACACCGATTCAATTCCGAACCTACGCACCTAGTCGTTTCGTAGTGAAAAATCTGGCACCGGATAAAATTGACTATATCGTTTTTAGTGAATCGCTTGCACGTCTACTTGGCTTTTCGTCATCAAAGAACTATGGAGGTGATTCTGAACATAGATCAATTACGCCGACAGATCTATTGCTGAATACACGCAACATGTTTGTCTACTGTGATATCGTGGAGAGGTCTTTTGTCGGAGATACCTCAGCCCCCCTCTTGAGAGTCATTAAGCGTGTGAATAATGAAGGGGTAGAAACTAGTTACGCCAAATTTAATCCAGTTCAATACATCAACGTACAACAAAAGTCGTTCGACACAATAAAAATTCGCATGTGTACGGATGACGGACGAGTGATGCCTTTTGTTCGAGGAAAGACGATTTTAGTGCTACACTTTAGACGTGTTGCAAGTTCCAATTTGCTTCTATAAACTCTATAAAAGAAAAAATCAAACACTACTCCTAAGCTATTAATTCACTTTTTCTTACATACTAGCAACTTCACTATGCCTGGAAGAACATTTTGCTGTGAAGCGAGTAGATCGATGTATGATAATTACTATACTAAGCAAGCCGGTGGAGGGATGATGCCCGTTTTCAGCGGGAGGAGATACCAACGTGGCCACGGTGTTGGTCAAATGCTTGGAAATTTGTTTGGGAAATACATTGTTCCCTTCGCTAAAAATCTCGGTAAACAAGCGCTCGGTAATGTACTGCATAGCGGCGCCGAGATCGCGAGTGATGTGGTTGCTGGAAAGAAATTCAAAGATTCACTAAAGACACACTCACTAGAAGCTATAAATAAAACACTCTTAGGCGCATTAAATCAATCTTCTAACGCATCGCCCAGCGTCGGTCAACAATCGCGAGCAACGCCAAGTGAAAGCGTAAAAAAACGAAAGAAGAAACATAACATTAATCAGAAATCCAAACGTCGTCGTCGTCGTGCTGACATCTTCGGTTAATAATGGCTTTTCTTTCCGACAAGAGTTGTGAATGCATGCAGGGTCAGTTAGATCTCTTCGCCCTACCGCCGACACAAACTAGTATTCAGAGCTCTAGATGGTCTGAGTATCTCCCAATTTCGACAATTCAAGGTACAACTCCTCTGGAATTTGTCCTTGAAGGAAGTGGTTCCGACTACCTTGACCTTTCTAGCGTACTGCTTCATCTCCGCGTAAAACTAGTACAACCGAACGGTGACGATTTAGCCGCCGACAGCACAGCAGGCCCAATTAATTTGCTGCTGCATTCAATATTTTCTCAAGTGGATGTCAGTCTAAACAACGTACTCGTATCAAGTTCAACTAATACCTACGCTTACCGTAGCTACATTGAAACTTTGATGAGTTATGGAACAGACGCGAAAAAATCTCAATTTACATCAGAACTTTACTACAGAGATGATCCCGGACGAATGAACAGCATTCTTCGCGCGCCAGCTGATGGTCAAAATCCGAATGATGGACTTCAGAAGCGTCGCAATTTCACAGCAGAGTCTCGTGAGGTGGATTTGATGGGGCGACTACACTGTGATCTGTTTTTGCAATCTAAGTACCTAGTCAATGAAGTCAGCATCAAACTGAAATTGATCAGAAATTCTCACGAATTCGTTACGATGGGTGCAGACTCAAAATTAGTAATCACATATGCTGCAATTTACGCGAGAAAAATTAAGCTCTCACCGTCGGTTTTTTTGGCTCACGCTAAGGCACTCGAGACCGCTAGTGCCCAGTACCATCTCAAACGTGTTGTTTGTAAATCTATTGCAATTCCGAGAGGACTTAGAGACTCTCAGCATGAAAAGATTTTTACTGGGAATATTCCTACGAGAATTATTATTGGTCTCGTAGATAATGCAGCTTACAACGGTTCACGTGAGCACAATCCATATCTGTTTCATCATTATAATCTTTCGGAAGCGGGTATTTTTGTCGATGGGCAACTAGAAAACACCATGAAACCGATAGAGATGAGTTTTGCCAATAATCGCTACATTCGTGCTTATTCTAGTCTGTTTAGCGGTACTGGGAAACAATTCGGTGATGAAGGTATTGATATAAATAGAACTGAATACAGTCAAGGGTATACACTCCTGGCATGGGATATGACAGCTGATGCTGCTGAAAATGATCACTTGAATCTAATTAAAAATGGATCTGTACGATTGAGTTTGAAATTCTCGGAGGCTCTGCCCCACACCGTCAGTTGTATTGTCTATGCAGAGTTTGACAGTCTACTTAGTATAGATAAACACCGACAAGTTATTGTCGACTTCACGGTTTAAATGAATTCTGATGAGATTAGAGCTGCGCTGAGAAATGTGCGCGGTTTTGATGGTGTCTATAGTGCTGACACGTTACCACCACCACCTCATCTCTCTATATGCAATACAAAATCTAGTGATGACATTGGGGAGCATTGGGTTTGCGTATCGATTAATAGCTCTTGTGAAGGCACTTATTTTGACTCTTATGGCTTGCAGCCACCTCCAATACTACGTGAATATATGAATACTAATTGTGTTTATTGGACTTTTAACAGGAAACGTATTCAAAGTGTTATTAGTCACGTGTGTGGACACTATTGTATTTTGTATGTTTTGTTGAGATTAAATGGTTTCAGTATGTCTTCTATTGTTGCAAGTTTTACTGACGATACTGCATTTAACGATGTAATTACTCATCAAATTGTTTGTACATTTATTAATCGCTGATATGATATAATAAACATGATCGATAAATGAGTGTTTTTGATACATGCACACTAAGCATAGAAAGTCATGAGTAAATACAAGAATGAAAGAAACTAATGTACATTAATATCACAGAAAGCTTCAACATTAAAATAAACGATGTTACATAAGTAAATACATGCTAGGCATATAGAATGTCACGGTTAAATAAACTCGATGATTACTGTAGGACTACATATATATCGATGAAATAAATCAACATCACTTAAAATGTTACATCACTAATTCAAATCCTCATAATGGTGGTTTGACATTTATTGAGTCATCACTAATCATTGGTTAAAATGTAACATCACTAAAATTCAATCCACCATAAATGGTGATTTGAAATTATCGATATAAAAAATTAGATAGTTCGCACTCAGCAACGATGGAGCTAAGCCTATAGATTTGATGAACGTTCAGACGTTAGTTTAGCGTAAAATCAGTTCGTCAAGGATGCACGGCTCAACAGCTGTAAATTGGTCCGCTCCCTAGTACCGAAGTCAGATTAATTAAGACGACATGCAACAGCAACGCTATACGGATTAAATGAAAGTTCGATGGCTATGAAAGTTCAACATCGAGCATGTGCGACAGTTCGTCGATTAGCTGAGAACCTCGTTTGAACTTTCCCATGGGTTACAGTAGCTGCATGACAGGGCAGCGAGTTGCGAATCATGGTCCGACATGGTATAGCACGGTTGAGCTGCAGCCAGGTGCGGGAAACGCGACTCCAGTTTCGGTACCAGCTTTATGAAACTCGCCCACTCATCGAGTCTATGTACACAACACACAGAAATTAATCAATTTCGTCTTCACCGGACGATAAGTAGTTGTTTGCGCGGGGGTTCTCTCGTTCCCACTGTAGTCTATAGTTCTCGAGAGCTGCTCGACGTCGTTCTGCCATCCGTTCCATCTGTGAAACGCTATCGCTATAGTTACTATTACTAATGTTTTGATTCAGTTGAATGAGTTGATCGAGAATTGCCGTTAGAAGCCGTTCGACGTTAGCGCAATGTTGTTGTTGTTGTTCCATCGCTAAGCGAAATGCGTAGAGCCAAATATTCTAGATTTATATATTAGCGAAGTAATGTATTGACCTTAGTGAAATTCCATGACGACTTGGCCTTTCGGACCCTGGCGTGTGAACTAAGCCGTACGGGACATAGAACCTACAACGACACAAACGCACGATTTCGTTCAATAAACAAGTTTTACAAATGCTACTACGCGTGAATGAGAAAAACCCATTCATGCTCAATAGCAGCAGCAGCAGCAGCAGCAGGCTGCCTGAGAAATAATCTCGTTCACGCAGCAGCAGCGGTCGACGCTTCTGTAGTAGGCTATTACTCAACGCGTAAAAAATAAAGTTACATACCTGCGAAAATCGACGCAGAAAATAGCACTGGTCACTGAAATGAAGTAGACTCCGCCTATCGGGACCCTCAGCGACACTTTGCGACTTTGGCGGTTTAACTCCTTAGCTTCGTTGTCAATCTTCGATAATTGCTGTCTCATCCACGCCCACCTATACACGCACACACATACATCGCTAAAAAATTAAACTTCTACGTCAGCGTAATTCACGATCGGTTATGCGCGCTGTACAAATCGTTCAGTTTTCAACGCGCAACGTCGCACCGTTCATTTCGAGTAGCTACATGCCTCTAGTTTACGTCGATAGACTTTCAACATAAAAATAAGTAAGTAAGTAACTCACCGATTGAGATCTAACTCGCAAAACTTCATCTGGTCCGATTTTGAGCAGATCAGCACCCCGTTCGAAAACACGAGAAGTTGCCTGTCGTTCCTTTCGCCGAGTGGGAAGACATATTGTGAGTCTTCGCCTTCGAATCCTGCCGTAGTGATCATTGAGGGAGGTAGCTCCCGAAGCGGTGGCATATTTCTCGCGACGTCACCTCCGCTGATGGCACTCGCGAACGGAGCTGTCATGTTGTTGTTGTTCATCATCTGTGGCAGTGGAGTTTGTGGTGGTATAATACCGGCGCTTGCTGCCGCAGCACCAATTATATTCGTTGCTGCTGGTGTTTGCGTGGAAACCATAGCCAGCTGCGTCGGACGTCGCTTACCTTTTCCTTTTCCACCACCACCAACAACTTGCGTCGGTTGCTGCTGCTGCTGCTGCTGCTGCTGAAGAAACTGCTGCTGCTGCATATAATATTGTTGCTGAGCCTCCATCGTGCCGCCTTGAACTGATTGATCGTAATCGTCCACGCCCTCCATTGTAGTAGTAGTAGTAGTAGTAGTAGTAGCACGTGTATCGTGTCGACGATGAGAAGCGAGAGGAAGAATCGTACGCGAGTCTCGGCTTTTAAAGAATTTTTGCTAGGACTCGAACAATGCTTTCTGCTCGATCAGCAGTGGACTTTAGCGGCTAAACATCAGTTGCTAGTAAGTGTCTGTAGTGTTTGCTCGCTCGCCGTTTTGGATTGTCCTGCCAGAAAAAACGATTTACGACGGCGTGGCCTAATTCCACTCGATAGCTATTCATCGTCAAACCACACCCCCACCCCCGAAACCC
>Ga0209562_1000596_pt1 | contig 12476 bp, 16 predicted proteins | sample WorMetvacBELIZE2_FD_187399 | JGI IMG/M metagenome (GOLD analysis project Ga0209562, IMG submission 187399) | Marine gutless worms symbiont microbial communities from Max Planck institute for Marine Microbiology, Germany - Olavius vacuus BELIZE.2... | ecosystem: Host-associated > Annelida >...
TTTGAGCGAAATCGCCGATTTTAAACCGATTCGATATTCGCCCCCAGCACCTCAGCCATATCACCTAGCGAAAAAAGTTCAATTAACACTAACAAGAAGTCCACTATTTACGTCCTTTCCAATGAGCCCAAGATGAACATCGTACCTTGTCCCTAAGCCCCCAAAGGGGGGCTCAACAATGTGAAGTGACCAAAATTTGAACAATAAGCTGCGATAACTGAGATAAAATGTCAGTTACTATTAATCACTAATAGGAAGTCGCATACGGGCTTTTGATTGATACCGACCTCGACGACCTTGAATGACCTTGAACGACGTAATAGCCTTTATTTTGCGTTTTTTCACCGAATTCGATTGCTTTGCTGGCCAATTACGTCACAGTGGTTGAAGACAGACCTATGATGTCCGTAAAATATTGTCTCTGAGTTCCAGTCTTCCACTTTTGGCCACCCTGCAGCACGGTCTCTCTGTGATAGCTGAGCTTCTTGTATTTTATTACAGACGTTTTTTATTAATGTCACGTTTTTTGTGTTTTAACGTTTTTATTCTGTTTTGAACGTTTTACATGATTTAAAATGTAGTGATTATCGGGAAGATACTGCATGTGCACTTTTCACGATCGAAGTGATAAATGCGGCAAGATGTTGATATAAGATTGCAGTTACAGAAAGCTAAGTTGCCTCACTTAGTAGTGTGTACATTTGGCTGTTGTCCAGTACTGTCCCTTTGGGTGTTTGACTAAACATATTAAAACAGTATTTGCCGTCGATGTTTAATCTTGTCCAGGAAATTCCTAAACCCGTTTGGAACGTCCCTCAAAAATTCCGATGTGACGCCGTTGGCATTTTTAACGACCTGTCACCCTGCTAAACAATATCAGAGAGCCAGGCCCATCAGAAGTACGTGCAGACTTGTAATATGTATAGATGTAGAGATCTGGGCTTGATCTTCTTAACAGTTTGCTCTCATATTCGTTGCATATACCTCTTGAGATTGGAGTCACTGTCAATTTGTCTTTTAAATTTAATTCATTCAATTAATGGTATATTTGCTGAGTTAGTGAACCTATGAACGATTTATTTTTCGCACACTGCGCAGAACCATGCGTGGGAAATTAACGAAAAAGAACTTAGCAAAGAAAGCATAAAGGTGAATTTATGGAAAATGACATCATTGTGTGCAGTTGAAACTACAATAAGGCCTAAAGCCAATTGTTTTATGCACACTTCATTAAACTTATTTTGTAAATAGTAATTGAATGTGTAACACCTTGAGTCACACAATGGTGTATGTTATTGATATTGTAATATATTAGTATTTTATAATTTTCAACTAAAGACCAACTTTGCTGATACCATTTACCACATGTAGCGTCTGATCCGCCTCTGCTGATCTTGTAAATCATGTACTGTGATGTCGGCCCACCCACGTGCTTTGATGTTTTGCCGCCTCTTGAGTTGCTGATTCTTCATTATTTGTGTGTTGTCGTTGATGTAAGTAACATTGATTGTTGCCGGTCTGTTGTTATTTCAGGCCTGAACGCACAGCGGATGTGTTCAAAGTTATTCCAGCCATATGTTTCGGTTATCAGGTGACTGACTTTGCCGTCGTTCATGCACCATCTTAAACTATCACAAACAACCACCCGTTACGCGACAGTTAGGCATTGATATGTACGTAGGGCCTGGGCTAGGCCCCGCCTATTAGAAAATTTGAGCTGACCTTAATAAACTTGTATCGTAGAATAAGACCTGCACGTAGCAGCTAGGTGCGTGTCTTATCGTAGCACGATGTTTGCAATAGCAGGGCTTAACGGGTAAACACGAGTGATGTTAGTGCTTGGCCTTGGCCTAGGCGTTGAATCCGTAGGTCGCCTAGGTGCTAAAGAAGCTGAAGACGACACTGACGGTAGTCAACCTCCACCACAGAAGAAGCCACGACTATCATTGTTTTCACATTACATGGACCGTGTCCCGGCTGATGTGGAAGACAGCAGGCGGCTAGAGAAAATTCTCACTCACTACAATGTCATAGACACCATTAATTCTGTATCAGTTGACAGTGACTCAGAGCTTGCAGACATTTGTAGCCAGATGGAATTTGTGCCCCTTGGATACTTGTTGGAGAGAATTCTTGCTGTTCCTGCCAGCTCAGCCCATGTTGTGAGGGTGTTTCTCTAAGAGTGGGCTGATCGTCCGCCCTCGTCGTGCGAAAATATACTTCTTTATTCACCATAATGGTAGCAACTGAAAAAAGAAAAGAAAAACAGACAGAACGGAAACTTAACTAAGAGATAATTATAGGCTATCGAACTGAGACTGAAATTTTGCAGAAAATATTGTCACATTCGGCGAACTTTTTCTCAAACCTTCTGACACGATCGGACCAGAGAGTACTAGGCAGTTTAACATCAAAATATTGAAAATGTCAAACAAATTGCTCGAGTCATTGGTGTTTGCCAAGTGTTCCATCTTCAACTGACTGTTGTGATCATGGGCAGTGTGCATGGCTGATTTCGTGATAATTGTCATCTTTTAGGGGTTTGGCATTCTTCTTTGTTAATTGTCATTAATAACAATAACATCCATTTATTCATAAACTAACAAAATGCAGTTAAGACAGGAAATAGTATGCGAACATAAAAACATGTTTTGTGAGTCTTTCTATGCTATAAAGTTTCTTTGTTTGAAAACTGTCAGCGACAAAGTTGTAAGGCATTCATTGGCGTAACTATCCGTGCGAAAATGATTGGTGGGGGACGTCCCCTTCTGCGTGAAAATTTGGCGCATACTGACCCACCCGCTTTCAAAACGTCGATTTTCAATCTATTTTCGCCCGTAGCGCCTCAGCCGTAACACGTAGCATAAAAGTTAAAAAGTTAATTAACACTAATTAGATGCATTTCTTTCTTTTTTTTGCTGGTGCTATGTAATTGGCGATACATTTGCCCTTTAGTATCCATGTAGGCATATTCTATTGTGTGCTCTGTCATTCTGCTGTTTGTGCTGTTGTTGCTTCCTGAATTCTGAAATAAATAAATAAGTAAATAATTAGGAAGTCCACTACGTGCTTTCCAATGAGCCCAAGATGATCTCAGGAAGTCATGATCGAGTGACAGACAGAGCAAAGCGGTGGTGTGGTGTGCGTGTTTAGTGTAACGTCAGTCTGGTGGCGGTGTTTTCGTGCACCAAGAAGCCGCAGCTGCAGGAGTTTTCCAAGACGTTCACCGTTGCAGTCGCCATCTGTGTTGTGGCGTACTCGTTCATCGGCTGCTGCGGCTACCTGTACTTCGGCTCTTGCGTTAAAGCAGACGTTCTGTCGTCCTACGACCCGACCCCTGATATCATCGTCTGCGTCACCCTCATTGCTATCCATATCTCCACTGCCTTTCCAATTTTACTCTTTATCGGCAGGTATCGTTCAACTTACCTTATCCTTTTTACTCTCGGCATTCTACTCTCAGACTGTGTTTCTGATTTCTTCTGATCATCAGTTTTCTGTTCTAGTTTTATTGGCTGCGCAGCATAGTTAAGCGCGGCATTTGCTGTGATAATGTCTGTCCGACCGTCATCTCACACTCGTGAGTCACGCCTAAATGGTTCAAGATTGAAATACTTTATTGCACCGTCCTTACCATAGAGGATTTTAGTGAAACTGGACACACATATTCATTGAGTGAATGAGTACTGTATTGCTGTGTACGTTTTCAAGGTCAAAGGTCAAGGTCATGACGAACTAACCAATAATGGCGGACATTTCGGCTGTGTGGCGTCGAAGCTGACTTCTGGTTATGATACTGAATACTGATAGGCATTTTGCTTGTTGACCAGTTTGTGCCTTTGTTGGAAACCGGCCCCATAAAATCACACCTCTGCCCACGTCTACGAGAAGGAATTGACTTGCTTATTATATTTCTTTCTTTCAGGGTCATACTGGTAGACAGTCGTAATGGTAAACGTAAACGTGGATTTGTAGCGCCTCGTCGTGAACACACCTCTAAGGCGTTCAGGTATGGCACACGTTCTCAAGGGATCTCACAGGTGAGCAGGCTTTCATGTCCAACTCAACGAATGTTATTTCGGAGACTAATCAGGATCGCAGCGGAAGGAAGCAGTCAATGTCGGTGCTACTAGGAGCTAATTGGGCTTTAACTCCCCACTGTTTCTGTACCCCCAACAAAACGCAGCCGGTTAGGGGACTAAATGTCAATTTGAAATTAACAGCGTTAGCATATAGAGTGACACGTGGTTTCACGCTGACTTTGGAACTGACAAGAACGTCTGCACATGTGCGTATAAGCATCTAAGTATGCGCACTGTAAAATGATTATGTGTGCATTCGTCTTTTATTTCAGCCGTTCTGTTTTTGTTACTGGTTGCAATGGCACCAGTGTTTGAACATAAGTTTTGTAGTCTTTTGTAGCTCCCCTCCATGTAGCCATTGAGATATTCGTCCTGGAACTGCTATTGGATGGAAGCAGCATTGTGATGACGGGTTTTGCTGTGTGTCTGATATTTTGCAATAATCTTTGTTGTAACTGGACGACGAACGTGACAGACTCAACAGACCGCTGCAGCTGTAGGTTACTGCAGAGGTGGACCGACGCCAGATTTTCAAATTCGATACGGTATCCATACGATGTCGAGTCGACGACGTGATCGACTAGTACGGTACGTTTGCAGGTCGGCGCTTGTCAGCGTTATCCGCGGCATTCAGAAGATTGTACAGAAGTGGCCTGACGACGAGCCACGCGTCCAGTCGACGCGTGAAGAACGCATCTATCGTTTGACGATCGCGTCCGTCTGGTTCGTGTTGACGCTGCTAGTCGCACTCTGTGTGCCAGACATCGGTGTCGTCATCTCGCTGCTAGGCGGATTCGCCGCCGCCTTCATGTTTCTTTTTCCGGGTCTGTGGTTTTCTTTAAATTTGTTTTTTTAATTATTATTGCACGCCAGCTATAGGCCTACGCTGAGCGAAGCTTGCATTGTTTTTGGTGGCGTCCGTAGTCTACTATTCGCACAAAAACTGAAAAAATACTGACCAGAAATATATATTTATTCAGTATTTCGTAGGCCAGGTGGTGCGATGAAAATAAAAAAAAATACAACAGGCGTAATTCGTAGTTGCACAATATGCCTACCTGTAATTAATTCAACGATTGAAATCTTTAAAAAAATACAAAGTGGCCTTTCAGCTTTTACTCAGCAAAATGTCTCTAACGTATTGTAGAAGTTATCTTGCAAAGGAGCAGTTTATAACTTCACATTCAAACTTTGAGAGTGAGTATCTTATATAGGCCTAGCTATCTAATCATATTTTTATAGTTCAGAACCTCAGGATTTTGTAGCAGCAGCTGAGCAGACTGAGCTCTTGTTATTTTGTTAATGTTTTTTGCACTCGCAGAAGTTACAAGTCTGCTAGTGCATCATTCACGTCCATTATTCACAGTATGCCTGCTTGCTGTAGTGTGTTCATTCCATCAGCAAGTTCATTAAGTTTTAGTTTATGGCTATGTATATGCCTATATTATATTTTCAATATAATCGCAAGTGAAGCGAGCGAAAAACCGACTGATCTCCACGACCCACCGACTTTTAACAATTCCTTCTGCAGCCTAGGGAGGGGGCCAGGCCCCTCCCTAAAACCATGATGGGGGCCATGGCCGGATTCCCCCCTTGGATCCTCCAATGAACTCAGAATCTAAAACTATTTTCAAAGAACAAGTTTTTTATAGCCGTGTGTGGGATGTCTGTCACCTCGTGTGATGTTCTTTCTTTGCTGCTGATCGCTGCAGGACTGTGTCTAGTGATGCTAGTCACACACGGCCATTTCGGTCCCGACATATCGCGACGTCGCCGGCTGCTGCTGCTGAGTGCCGGTTCGTTCTACTTCGCTGTCGGCATCTTCATCTTCCTGCTAACCACCATTCAGACTATCTACGATGACATCGTGCTGTTCTCTTCTCCTGCAAATGCAACGGCCATAGCGCGTGCTTCTAACGACTCTGATCACTGTGGTGAGTAGCAGTCCATTCCATGCAGTCATTTAGAGAAGATAAAAACTTCAGTTGAAATAATACACAAATCTGTTTCTTACCGGTATATACCGTCATGAAGTACATACATAAGAGTAGGTCGTTAATACACTAAAACATTGAAATTTCTTGGATGTGCAGTAATGTATGTTATAAAGATATAATACATGCATGTTAAAAATCATATGCTACTTTAATCTTGGTATTAGGATTTTCTTTGCTCAAAGACCATTCTGTATTTTGTTCTTCGGGTATTTTGGTATTATTTTGTTATTTTTTTTTGCACTAAAGGTGGCTGTTGAGGGAAGATACTGTAATCATTCAACAGTTATTATAGTACTTTCTGTAACAGAGTATTTGCGTGTATATACATTATTTGTTATAGCTTGTGGCAGTGATATTTTGGCAATTAATACTAAAACTATAACTAAAATGACTGTCAGAACTAAAGCTACGTTAAAACTAAAATGATTTATCTAAAAACTAACAAAAACTAAAATGAATACAAATACTATAAATTTAGTTTTTTTAACTTTGTCATTGTAAGCACGAATATCATATCACTAAATCACAAAAAAATGTTTGCATGGTTAAAAGTGTACCACAATGTCTGAATTATTGATTGGCTACTAGACTGATAGAACTGGTAACTATAGTAGACTGTATTGTCATGAATCGTGTTTTGAGTTCTGTATTAAATAAACAATGTCAGTAGTTAGAGTTCATACCAGTACAAGTGTTACAGAAAACTAAAAATTCTAAAACTAAAACTAAATAAAATAAAAACTAAAACGATTACGAAAAAAGTAAATAAAAACTAAAATGGTTATATTTCCAATAACTAAAACTGAATAATATAAAAAAGAAAGTTGAAAACTAACTAAAACATAAAATAAAATGATTTTAATTACTAAAATATCACTTGCATGTTGTTATCTTGAGCAAAATATGGCTGTTTACAGACGTATTTTCCCCGTGTGGGTCCGGGGTGCGTGTCCCAGAATACACCCACTCCGTTTCCTGGCTGGATGTCGTAGGAGGCGACTAAACCAGGGCTTAGTTGTAGCTTTAGGTTTTTTATCGTTGTTAGATAAGGCATGTTTTTGTGTTATTTTTTCGGTTTATGGGTGCATGCTTTGTTTAGTTCGTTATCTTTTTGTTATCAGTACCAGTGTAATTGATTGCCCGGGAAGATTCGTCCCCGAAATGACCTATTATGTGTCGAGTGGGACGTTAAACCTTGCTCAACTCAACTCGACAGACGTATTTAAACTGCGTTTTGTCATAAATTGTTTAAAAAAACATAAATAATAAAACATAAATTGTTTTACTGGCATTGTGTGTTGCAGAGGATTACTTCCGATAAACGTTGAAATATGTCAGCACGTCTCTCCACCGCTGATGTTCCGTTAAAACCTACTTGCTCACTTGCTCTATAGGGCTGTTAACTAGTTTTTTAAATTTTATTATTAATCAGAAGTTTTTCAAACTCCAGTTCAGAGGCGGTTGAGGTGGGATTTGGGGTAATGTGAGCATGCGAGGACGTAGCCCAGTGGCGTCACTAGGGTTGGTGTCACCGGGGGCGGCACCTGACGGTGTCACCCCTATTTTTTTCTGAAAAAAAACTGACGACGTTTTTTGCTCATCACTGTCACTTTTTTATTTCACGCGGGTGTCACCCCCTAGAGGGTGTCACCCGGACCTTTTTACCTGTCCGACCTCCTTTGTCCATTGTTCTTTGTAAATTCAGCTACAAATTTTTTTCATTCGGGTGTCACCAACCTGGAGGGTGTCACCCGGGGCGGTCCGCCCCACCCCGTCCCCCTAGTGACGCCACTGCGTAGCCCTTAAAATTGAAAAATTAACCCTTAAACATTTAGATGCAGAAGCAATCAGTTCATGATCTGCAGTACTTCAGCTGAAATGCGTGGTTTATTATTCCTTCGAAGGGTAACCAGGCTCCGCATCTGCTCATTGGTTTTGCAGTGCACACATCCCACAGGTATAAATTACGGGGACAAGTGGATTCTAATCCCAAATCTCTCAGTGACCGCTACTATCTCCGCCAAGGAGGGAGGTTATTGTCTGTCTGTTCGCTCTGTCTGTTATCAGCTTTACATAAAAACTACTGAACGCATCTTCGTGAAAATTTTACCAGAGATGTGTATTTGGCTAAGGAAGATACCATTCAATTTTGGAAGTCATACGCTTCGGGATCCAGATCTAGGAATTTTTGAAGGATTCTTCAACACTGCAAGATCGGGCATTTTTCCACAGTTTGCCTGCTCATATCGCTGGAAAAGCTGATCGGACCTTCATAAGAATATTACCAGAGCAGAGATGTATCTTAGGACAAAGATTGAAGGAACTCCCAGTTAAATTTTGGAAGTCATTCGGATCCGCCTTGGCGGAGGCCTGCGCTCTCCGAGTAATCTTGTTAACGTATAATATCAACTGATATGTTGACACGGAACTCTAATGTGTTGGATTGTAGGCGACGTGAGATGTCTATAATGGTTTATTGCGACACAGCGTTAGATATTTTGTTGTCGGCGTCAGAAACGTTTTCCACGAGTAACTAGATTATTATGAATTTGGTTAATTTTTAATAATCAACTGAAATTAACTTGTTCTTGTCTTCATGCGTAGGCCTACTTTGTAGCTTGCAGTAGTTTGTTTATGTTATCATGCTAGTACGGTTGTAGTAGAAGAAACAGCTTCAAGTTTACGTAAGCCTACATACGAAGCCTGCGAATTATGAATGAGCGATTAAGTGGTGTGTACACGTGGAACATCAATTAATCGCAACTTTGTAGTCCTACGTAGGACTAGAAAAGGTGGCAATTAACGATGCATTGCCACTTGAGGCCGCTTGGCCTGTCAGTCGTTCTCGGCTTTAATAACAAGGTAAGCTCCGCAGACCCATATTGCAAAATTTGCGCCACCAGCGTAGTTTCATAAAATCAGGCAATGCTTGGCTCGATGATTAGGAGCGAAGACGAATTTGTAGCCCCATTTTTAGAGAACTATATGTCGTCGTCCGTCTGTCTGTCGTCTGTCATCTGTCTAACGTTCGTGCACTCTACTCAGGCGATTGAAATTTTGGCAATATTTCTACGCCATTTGGTACTCTGGCAATCTGTTGACATCCAGGTAAAACTTTACGCAGGTCGTCCTAGGGGAACCCGTCCGTCGGGGGAGTTAAACACAAGAGGGGTAGCCGAATATAGCTATTTTGGACCTATCGAACGCTATATCTCGGAAATGGTGCAAGATAGGGGCTACGTTTGTATTAATCACTAATAGGAAGTTACATATGAGCTTTCGATTGGTACAAAACTCGGTGACCTTGGATGACCTTGAACGGCGTAATAGCCCTAACCGCCGTGTAATTTCATCGAATTCGGTAGCTTTTGGGGCGGATTACGTAAAAGTGGTTGAAAATACACCAATACTTTCTGCAACGGAAATGTAGGCAAAAGAATGTAGTTTTAGCGATATATCATTATGCGATATTGGCAGGGGATCACCCCCAGCGAGAGCGTTAAAGTGAGGCACTCCCCTCTCGCTAGCGAAAATTTGACCAATAATCAGCCACAACTTGGCAACCGTGCAAGATAGGAGGTAAGTACCAATCACTGATAGGACTTTTGATCGGTACCAAAATTGGTGACCTTGAATGACCTTGAACGGCGTAATGGCCGTTATTTGCATTGCGTTATTTCACTGAATTTTGTAAACCTGCGTTGCAACACATAACCGTGCCGATCTGTGGCAGCATTTATGCAGGAGTCTATTGTATTTTACATGTGCCTGTACGATGTCGTCGTAGAGAAAGTTCACGTTCGCTATCTCATCTCCTGATGAGTTTCTTCTCTCAAAGGCGAGCGGACCGAGTCACTAGGTTGGTGTCACCTGGTGCAGTAACTCGTGATATCGCCCCAGTAATATGCCGCATCCTGTAGTTTCGTTCAATTTCTTGAGTGGTGTACTGTATATCACAGGTGTAGAAACGTTAAAAATAATAATAATAACGTTCAAAAAACGTAAAATCGTGACGAGAATGAAAAACGTTTGTAATCGTTGAATAAAAAAGTTACCCATAACATGACGCTGAGTGCATATGCCTGACATTTTTCTTAGATCAACCCCAAGAAAGATTGAAAAAAAAACATCAAATCACTGCAGTCACCATTAATAAGGTCAGTTTATGTTGAAAGTATTAAAATAATCTCTGTAAATGTACGCCAGACCAAAACTGATATAGGCCTCGGCTTATTTAGTGCTACTGTTTTGAGGTGTTCTAGTCGTTGCTGTGATGGTTCTCATTGGAATTATGAATATTTATACGCTATTTATGTAACGTTTTTCATTTTTTTAAATGTTGTAAAAATTTAAAAAAAACATTAAAACCTAAAAACAGACAACAATAACAAAAAGTAAAAACGTTTTTACATCTACCGTCTACGGTGTTAAATGGACTTAAAAGACAGGCTAAAACCGCACTTCATATCATAACGACGAACGTGACAGGCAAACAATACTCATTATCGACAGCGATCAATGCAGCAGTTTGTAATAACGACATAATATAAGCTTATGACACAATAATACGAAGTCGATGTGTCATACATAACAGTAGCACAGCCACACGAATTAATTAAAATTAGCGCTGTTCGGTTATATTTTTAGTCGCATTCGCATAATGCGCGCAGCTGCCATCGCCGGTGTAGCTGGCTTAACTGCCATACAGAAGGGAGGGGAGGATAAGGGACAGGAAATAGAGAAAGTAGGAAAGGAATGAAAGGGAGATAAAGGAAGGGGAGCTGCACGCACACAGGAGTTTTCTAAAATCGGCGCTTATAAATGCTTTGTACTGGCTACGCCCATGCACTTATCAACCACAAGCAGCCCCAAAGCATCTGGAAGGAAGATGAGGACGTACCCTGCCTACGCTCCTGTAAAAGCAGGCCTATGGCTGCCTTTACCTATTTAGTTTTACGAATGAATTTGCTACTTGCTACGCCATTCCTATGCGCATATTGTGCACTAGTGAACTCTGTATAGGCCTAGTAATGTAACGGTAAACGTGTCAGTTTTTTCACTGCATATACAAACCCATCATTCTGACTTTCTCGAACTAGGTATACCATGACGAAATTGCGAAGTTGTGACCGTTATCACGGATGCTCAATAATGTAGGTAGTTTTTATGACAAAATAAAGACTTGAGTCAACATATCTCATAAACGGCCCCGAGTATCTCGGAAAGAGCAGTTCCTTGGTTTGGTTCGACTTCGCAAACTTACGCCTGAAGGCTGTCACGCATAAGCTATTATTTCTATCGTGGCACTTTAACCCAACCAAGGAAGTGTTCAAGTTCAAGAACAGTGACTGTGGCATAAGCTTTCTTTTGGAAGGTAGGCATACGCAACTGACAAGTTACCAACTACAGACGTGTAGAGTATCTACAGAAAAGAACCAGGTAAGTCAACTATAATGGAATGTTTCATAATTATATCGTCACACTAAGCTGTAGATCCTCAGTGTAGCCGTAATACACATCCTTTCGATAAGGAGTCAAAATGTAATATAGCAACATTTAGGTTAATACGTCATACTCGCCACACTTTCGAAGGTAAAAACGATCACTTTATGCTATGCATCGTGTGACCGCAGGAGTCGCACTACGTAAGACTGAAAAATTGACAAGAAACTACGCTACAACATAGCAACACAAACGTAGAGAAAAACAGTCCTACAGAAAAAAAATCATCTTTGATAAATTCAAATGTGGCAATCTCTGTACACGACAGATAGAAAAAATAACGCAGCGACTCGGGAATGGAGAACAACGTGCTGCAAGGTACAGTTCATACCACGCAGTGGACCATGCCGTGGCAAAGTGAAAAGAAGAAAAATCGAACTACAGAAATTAATTTACGACTTATCAAATTCACAGCTCATTAATCAGACAACGCAAGCCTCGTGTATAAAATACAGGTAACTGTGTATCGCTGTGAATAAACAGCGACTAAATGTAGAATAACGCAGCTGGAAAAAACACATGTATTTCCAGACGTCCGCGTGTATTGTATATCGGCAATATAGGTCATAGAGTGCGTGCAGTGATACGAAACAGTCTACATTTGAGATCCGCTGGAGTCCGCTGTCAACATCTGGTAGAGAAACTCGTCGGCGAGACAGCCCTTGATAAATTCTTCTTTTGTCAATACTCCGTCGTGATTCTCGTCCATTTTGTCGAAAATCTCTTGCGTCCGTCTGGCTGGCGTGTCTTCCGGGTCGCAGTTGACCAGTGACGGTCCGACCATTTTGAATATTGCCTGTTATCAAAGTCAGAAGAAGAAGTTTTCAGACTGAAAATCAGCAACGATAATATTCAGTATTCAGTATTTATTTTTTAAATGCGCATAACACGAAAC
>Ga0209562_1000597_pt1 | contig 12462 bp, 14 predicted proteins | sample WorMetvacBELIZE2_FD_187399 | JGI IMG/M metagenome (GOLD analysis project Ga0209562, IMG submission 187399) | Marine gutless worms symbiont microbial communities from Max Planck institute for Marine Microbiology, Germany - Olavius vacuus BELIZE.2... | ecosystem: Host-associated > Annelida >...
ACAACGAAATTCGGCCTCACAGCGGATTAGATGACATGACTCCTATTGAGTTTTTCATGCTCCATGACGAAGGTGAAGAAAAGGCAGAACACTTACGAGCTAGTGGATGATTCTTGGGGAAAGGTCACATCCAAACTCATAAATGCTCCCGGTGAAACCGCTGCTTGGGGGATATATTCGATACTGTATTGAGAGAAACTATGAAGAAAGTCGGATCGACATTATCTAACGACATTCAAATAATCTACACGCCTGGTCCAAAGACAGTAACTAAGTTAATCAACTTATCTCCGTTAATACCTAGCTCACTTGTAAGTGAGTTTTTGCGTGAGGCCTGTGAAGTGCTAGCTTCTGGGACGTATGAGTGCGGTATAGAGGTGCCCCCAAATGGGTGATTGAAGCATGCCTAGAGTGTCTATATAAATGAGGGAATAATTATGAAGTATATATTGTGTGTGGGTTATCAGAAAAGCTACATTGACGAGATAGCAAGCATCCTGAAATCTGATGAGCAGTTGCTTATCATAGAGGAAGAAACTCTCGTCAATGATGATCTAAAGAAATCAGGTATTAAGTACTACACTGGTGAATACCAGCAGTCACATGGCGCGGCTAGCATTATTAAAGATATTGGCAGTTGCTGCAATATCGCAGCTGTTGTACCTATCCGTGAATATGCTGTTCCAACCGCCTATCGCATATCTCAAATGCTAAGTTTAGCTGGTGTAGGTGAAACTGCATCGGCTTGCCTTCGAGATAAATTCCGCTTACGCAATACAATAGATCAGCTTGCTCCCAGTCACTTCATTCAGCCTACTTACCGTCGCATTACCAGCCTTCAGGAGCTGGAAGCTTTTTATGAAGAGGTCGGTCCATGTGTAATTAAACCTAGTACAAAGCAATCAACAGTTGGCGTGTTTGTCATTAAAAACCAATCCGAAGTCCAAAGGCATTATAAGGCTTCACTTGATTCAGATGAACCAGGTCGCGTTGCAAATGATAGAAAATTGAAATGGGAATACCATGCGGAGTCATATTTGCATGGCAGCGAATACAGTACCGAACTCTTTATCCAGAACGACACGGTTAAGTTCTACAATGGTACCAAAAAGAAAACATATGATGGCCCATGCCCATTTGAGATTGGTCACGCGTTGCCGCTCAGTATTGTTGACCAAGCTGTTGACGAAAAACTTCAGAGGGCCGCGATCGAGTTTGTGAGTTTGCTTGAAATAGAAAACGCGATTATCCACGCTGAATGGATAGTTTCCGATGCGGGTGACATTGGCTTGGTAGAGGCCGCAGCTAGAGCACCCGGCTGCTTCATTACTGATCTGATCAGCAATACATATGGATTCAACTTTTTCAGAATATGGCTAGATGTTCTTACAGGAGCTGAAAACCTCTTTATCAATAATATTCCTTCTTGCATTTCGGCTATGCGCTGGTTGAGCCCTATGGATGGAGTAGTAATGAAAGTGAATGAATTGTCGCCAGATGTTTATCATAGAGACCTCAACCTGCTTCGTTCCGACGTAACTGTCAAAGTGGGTGATTCTATCTCATTGAAGAACAACCAGACTCGGGTTGGTTATGTTATTGCCGAAATGTCGAGTACCTCCAGTTTAGCTAGTTTAGATTCCCTAACTGAATCCATCATTGAAGTACAGGTGTCATGATGTGGCAATACTGATCCTTAGCCGAGGAGCTTTCTCATTCGATTATAACGAATGGCTACCCGAGGAAATAAAAAAGCACACCGTCATTTTCTCCTCGAAAGCTCGACCACTTTCTGGGTTTGAGGAAGTGGCCTACGTCGATTCTATGGGTGAGGGAGAGTTCCAAGCAAAGCTACTCGACGTCATTGGAAAAAACAAAACAAGCAGGATATTTGCTCATTCTGAGGATGATTCCAAACCCATAGATTCCCTGAAGTGTTCTTTAGGACTCAGTGATAAGCACTTACCAGATCTCTATCAGTTCAAAAATAAATTGAAAATGAAAAGGAGCTCTATCATGCAGACGGTATAATTATTGACAGGAAGATACAGTTTCTTTCTAACGATTGTAAACCGAGATGAAGATGAATCCGCAACTAAGATATACGATCTAGCTGAACAGCATCTCCAGAAGTCGTATGCCATGCGCAAAATCATATTCTCCCCTTTCATTTTGAATTCTTTTACGACAAGAAAGACGAGGACCTTGTTGCATGCGAGATAGCAGCTCGTATTGGTGGTCCAAGGATACTGGAGACCAATTCTGATTTGTTCGGAGTCAATCTTCATAGACTTTGACTTTCAGGGCTTTTTCTTCCGTTTCCGCCATGTATATTTCATGGATCAGGGATTTTGCTTTCGGTTGAATGTCCTTGGGCATCTTATCAAGTATATTGGCTGTTTTATGGACCCGACAGCGTTGACGTTTCGCGGTCGGAAAGACTTCATCCAATGCCTTCCAAAAGCCAAGAGCACCCTCTCCTATGGCTAATTTAGGAACTTCCTGCAATAATCCCCGCTGCTCAAAGCTAAAAGCATCTCTCTCCAGCATAGAGAGGACTCTCTGTAACCGGATTCTACAGCCACAAGCTCTTTATTACCTTAACTTTTGGTTATATCTCCCTACAGGATAATCAGAGTCTCTACTTATGACGACGAACATTTTTTGGGGGGATTACATTATCAATCAATTCTGACTAACTGTTTATACTTGTTACCAAACACTCGCAAAATGATTGATCTTAATACCTCGACAGAGAGTCTTTTCCGAATTAGTAGCCATAATGCATGTTGATAGCGCTTAGCAGATATTGCAATTTTGAAATCCGCATAATAGGTTTTCCGGATTCTTAATTGCAACAGCCTGATAGTTTTTTTTGATGAAAAAAGGGGGAAGTATGATTTAGATAACTCTCGTTTGGTCAAATTGGCACTTTCACCTTGTCTGCTTAGTGAATCAGCACGAAATTGCCGATAGTACAAAGGCTGTGACATTAAATAGTAGCTACCGCATTTTGCAAGTATACGCAGATAAATATCAAAATCTTCTGCAAACCGAATTGTCTCGTTATACGAAATGTTATGATTAATTAGAAATTCTCTATTCATAACTGGTTGCAAAGAACCCAAATCATGTTTTATAAATTCACTGGCTGATATTGTGCGGTCTAAATTTGAAAGATTTGGAAACTTCCAATAGTGTTTTTCACCAACAAACAAGTATTGATCAGCCACCAGAGTATATTCACCCTTTTCCATAATTAGCTCGTAGAATACCTGTAGTCTATTGTGTGCCATCCAATCATCACTATCCAAAATGACAATATACTTCCCCCTAGACATCAAGATTCCCATATTTCTTAATACGCTTGGTCCCCGGTTAATGTTATTTTCAATTAATTGACATCTATCATCTATTAAAGCTCTAACAATGCTAACTGTATTGTCTGTTGAACAGTCGTCTAAAAAAAAGGCCTCCCAATTCACAAATGATTGAGCTAATATCGAACATATGCACCGAGAAATGAATCTACTTGAATTATAAATAGGAACAATGACTGAGAAAAAAACCTCATTAGGAGTAGCTTCACCCTTTTGGGGATCTATTATATCCATTTTTGTCCACATCAATAGTACGCAGTATTGTAATCCCCCCATTTATGTCTGACGCCATTTGCAGCGGTTTTCAAACTACCGGATTCAGCATTTTTGGAGGCACTCCCCCGATAGCTGAATTGGGTCGTTCGTTATTATAAGTCCATAGCCACTGAGTCGCAAGAAACTGTGCTTGCTGGATTGATTCGAAGTTCACCAAATCCAGCCATTCATGCCGAACCGTCCGATTGAATCGTTCCACAAAAGCATTCCGCGTTGGTTTGCCGGGTTGGATGTGTATCAGATCGATTCCTCTCTTCTTCGCCCAGTTTACCAATTCAGCACTGATATACTCAGGGCCATTGTCGCAGCGGATCGTTTTTGGTTTCCCTTTCCATTCGATGATGTTCTCCAGGCTTCGAATGACACGAAGTGAGGGCAGTTTGGAAGCACAATCCGAAGCCCCAATGCCTATAGGCCGTCGTCAGTCGAAGCAGCCAGTCAGCAATGACTTCATTCTCATCCGAAAGCTTTGGCTGATACCGATAGCATCTCTCGCTGATAAGCATCGCCTGACAAGCAATACGGATGCTGCTGTTCCATTCCTCGACATGTGAAACGAGATTTCCTCATGGTGAGCACCTCTTACAGGATAATCAAAGTCTCTACTTATGGTGACGAACATTTTTGGAGGGGGATTACAAAAAGTTGAGCGAACAGTCTCATGTTAAATGGCCATATCCGTAAGAATTCTTTTTGCGACTATTTCAGCAAATTTCTCACTTGAAAACATCCTTCCTTTTTCAGAACTCAGGAATGATTTCATAGATTCTTGAATATCTCGATACTCTTGGTCCGTAATCGATTTGCAGTACGCATATAAATCTCTATATCTTGGGAACTTCCTTTTGTCAATGAAACAACGTTGATCAACATATGATTCAATATTTTGAACTCCAAGATAAATAGGGATCGTTCCAGAAATCAATGAGTCAATGATTTTTTCTGTCACATAGTCTGGAATCCCTTTGGCATTTTCATAACAAATAGAAAATCTTGCCGGTGAAAGCACTGGAGACTTCGCCACTATTGGACCACACAGTGTCCGATATTTGCGGTATTTAAGGATCTTTCTTGTTATTCTTAGCTTTAGTAAGAATTGTGGATTGGTGAAAATGGGAGCTGCATCCCAATTCTTACCATACAATGAAAATTCTTCAGGGTACATTTTTTCGAACCACCGAATAGCTTTGCGCCTTTCAGTATATAACTCACCAGCGACATCGGACAGACGATTGCTCGCAATCAGAACAAATCCAGCCTTATGCTTTGGATCAGTAAAATGCAGTTCAGCCGGTATGCGGTTTGGCCATTGGAAATGGATGTAACCTTCCTCAGCTTTATATCTCTTACTCCATGTGAATATTCCGTCAAAACCCCTATGATTCTCTATTACCCAGTTTTGAGGTTTGATTAGTTCTGATTCCCACAACATCAAGTATTTCCTCTTTGGGCGATACGTTTCAACAATCTTGTGTACAGTATCTGGATACATTGGTAAATCTGCAAAAATCATGAAATCGACTTTTGAAGAATTCACCATATCCAGGGTGACGAGATCTATATTCTCACATCCAAGTTTTCGTTTGAGTAAGGAGTAATGGAATAGGCAATTGTCTCGATTAATCGATCGGTCAAGTGCAAATAAGCTATTCTTCATGAATACTGGGGAATCGACGTAAACAGCACCTAACAAGAAAACAGCTCCGTTAGAAGTTTTCTAAAAATGTTACTATATTGATACTGCTCGGTTCGCAAGTATCCAGCTTTCGTGATAGTGAGCCTTTCTTTCTCATGTGCCAAATAGTAGTCTATGTTCCTAATCAGATCGTCAATTCCGCCACATAACACGATTTCTTTTCCTGGTATGTAATAATCCTCGATTCCAGGTGCAAAATGGCTTAATTGAAATCCTCCTGCGCCAGGTATTTCAAAATTTCTTGCCTTAATCTGTTCTGCGTTTTTGGGACTGGGGTTTTTCAAAGCCCTCCATGCCCTTCTTATATGGCGTAGATAATCAATGAGGTTCCATTGGATACTGCATATTCTATTCATGAGACGGCTTTTCAAATACTTATGATAGCGATAGTCAACCGGTTCACTATTGGAAAGGTTGAGATTAATTTTTGATAAACGGAAGATTTCTTCCATCTCACGAAACGTCACTCTGCCATTGGGCCATCCAGTACCGAAGCACTCAACCTTGAACCCCGCATCTCTTAAAAAACCAATTTGCCAATCCCGTACCATATTTCGCTGACCAACAAAACTAATTCCATACCTGTATTGACGGGGTGCCTTTTCCAAATTCAAGTTGTAGTGAGCAACGCCCCATTGAACCTGGTACGCTTTGAAGCCAAGTTTTATGTACTTTGAGAAACTGTATTTATCCACAGTCGCAATGTCCGTTATATGTGCCGCAATGTCTTGTGAATATGAATCAAATCTCCATTGATCATCACAAAACCAATTCATGACTCTCGTTTTCTTTGATATCTCGTCGAGTGTTTTCATACGTATTTCATCAGTCATAAGCACCATGAAAACAAGATCCGGAGATTCAAAGTCAACGGCTGCTAGGATTCGATTTTGGAGTTTTTCAATATCATCTGGATAACCATTGTCTTCCAGCCAAAAGGGTATTACAGACTCAGAAACAGACTTCAGTGCAGTAAAAAAGGCATCACGTTCCATACTTATTCCACGGCTTTTTATACCGTAATCATAACGCAATAACGTTGCTAAGATCTTCACTGAATGGATTCCTGCAATACATCAATAAAAAAATCTATCTTTCTCTGGATATTTCTAGAGTGGTTTCCAATGAAGAAACCATTAAAATGAATATCATCGGCATTGGTGAGTGGTTCGGGAATACGATAATCAATAAATGACATCACGGCGTTTCTTGTGAAATTCCCACCGACAATGGGTCTTACTTCAATATTTTCACGCCTGAGTCTGTTGATAACTTCTTTTCTATCGAGTCCCTTATCAAGAACAACTGGGAAACCAAACCATGAACTTTCGCCCGCTTCTTTTTGGGTTCTAGCGCCTGGTAATGTGGAAAGCCTTTGCTGAAAGTACTGGGCATTACTTCTTCTTGCATCAATGAATTGGTCCAGTTTTGCAATCTGAAGAAGCCCAACCGCTGCTTCAATTTCCAATGGTCTTAAGTTGTAACCGGGTAGAATAAAGTTGTACATCTCATAAAAATCGTCCTGATCTTTCTCATATAACTTGCTGCCTCTCGGTATATCGCGCGTCCAACCATGTGCTCTCAATGAAATCATATAGTGATACAATAATTCATCATAGGCAGGGATGATACCACCTTCCATTGTGCATATATGATGAGAAAAAAAGTTGAATGAGTACCAATTAAACCAAATCCTCCCGTATATCTACCCATGAAAGTAGCACCCATTGATTCACAATTATCCTCCTATAACACCAAATTGTTCTTTTGGCATATATCAATAATAACATCGTACTGTGCTGGGTTTCCAAGCACATTAACTGCAAAAACCGCTTTGGTCTTCGCGCCTATGGCCCCGTCGATTTTATCTAGATCAATGTTCATGGTGTATTTGTCAATATCTACAAAAACCAATTTCAAACCATAGTGAACAAGCGGGGTATAAGCCGTACTCCATGAAACGGCAGGTATTGTTATTTCATCACCTCTTGAAAGTTTTTTTGAATAGACAAGGGAAGAAACTGCGAGTAAATTCGCAGATGATCCTGAGTTCACAAATACTGCATATTTTGATCCAAACTCCTTCGCAAGGGCCTCCTCAAAATCTTTCGTCCTCTGCCCCATAGTGAAACTGTTAGACTCAACAGCCGCCACAATGGCTTTTTTTCTGTATCGTCCCATGTATTATTACTAAGTTCATACACCATTTTTTTCCTTCAAAACACTGATATAGTATTCGTATGTTTCGCGTATACCATCTATTAGATTGGTTTGAGGATTCCATCTAAACTTCTTTAACAAAGTTGTATCAAGCAGTTTTTGATGCACCCCTGTGGGTTTATCTGTGTCGAAGGAAAACGAACCTTTATAACCCAATGCTTTCGCGGCGGTTCTATAGTAGTCCAAAACAGAACAGTCATATCCCGCACCCACATTTATAAGATCAGGAAGTTCATCAAATCTATTGATCGCATTGTTTAAGAAATCTGATAGATCACCGATATACATGAATTCACGACGGGGACTTCCATCTCCCCATATTGTCACATTGTCTAAACCATTTGTTATTGCATGGTGGAGTTTATTAATGACAGCAGGTGCGAGATGCGCAGTTCTGAAATCAAAATGATCCCCCGGGCCATATAAATTACATGGTATAATCGTTTTATACTGAAATGCTGAATTCTCACGACGGATATAAGTGCATAATCTCTGTGTCAGCAATTTCGCAATCGCATAGCCCTCATTTGTTTGCTCAGGCAATCCACTCATTAGGTAAGATTCTTTTAGCGGACTGGGCGCATCGGCCGGATACATACACGAACTCCCAAGATTGATAAGGCGTTTTACGCCCACCTCTCGCGCCGCCAAGATAACATTTCGCCCCATATCAACATTGTCAACAAGAAAGCGAACAGGTTCGTCGATGTTGGCCTGTATTCCACCGACTTTTCCCGCACAGTGAATGAGAATATCTGGCTTGTTTTTGCTGATATATTCTAGTGTTGACTGATAGTCCAGCAAATTGCAATGGCGTCTCGATGGTGCAACAACATTGTGTTTTTTAGAAGCTAGCAACGCCTTTGTGATATTACCTCCAACAAGTCCGCTGCCGCCAGTAACAAATACATTCATCGCTAATCAAAACCATAATCATCGTATTGCAAATCATAGGCAACCATCAATTTACACAGCTCTTTCGCTTCAGTTTTTGCCACCCACCCTATGTCCCTTGCGGCTCTTGATGAGTCTCCTTGAAGAATATCCACTTCGGCTGGCCTGAAATAACGGGGGGAAATCTCTACAAGAATTTCACCCGATGATGAATCAACACCCTTTTCATCGACGCCCACGCCAGACCAGTGTATCTCTCTCCCAATTTCCTCAAATGCCCATTCGGTGAATTCCCGAACAGTATGGGTTTCTCCTGTTGCGATTACGTAATCCCCGGGGGTATTCTGTTGCAGCATCAGCCACATCGCTTCCACATATTCTTTAGCATATCCCCAGTCTCTTCGTGCATCAAGATTGCCTAGTATGAGAACATTTTGTCTGCCTTTTGAGATGTTTGCAACTCCTTTGGTGATTTTCTTAGTAACGAATGTTTCTCCTCGCCGAGGTGATTCATGGTTGAATAGAATTCCGTTACAGGCATATAGACCATACGATTCTCTGTAATTGACGGTTACCCAATATGCGTACAACTTCGCAGCACCATAGGGGGATCGTGGATAAAAGGGCGTTTTCTCGTTCTGAGGAACTGTACCAGGAATTCCTCCGAAAAGTTCCGATGTGGATGCTTGATAAAATTTTGTCTTTATTTTCGTATCTCGAATTGCATCAAGTATTCGAATAGTGCCTATGGCATCGACATCAGTGGTATATTCGGGAAGTTCAAATGAAATACCCACATGTGATTGTGCTCCTAAATTGTAAATCTCGTCGGGCTCGATAGCTGTAAGGAGCCGATGAAGACCACTGGAATCAGCCAAGTCACCGAAGTAAGTATGGAACCGTGAATGTTCCATGATATGATCAATCCGTTTTGTTGTAAAAACTGACGACCTTCTGAGAATCGCATGTACTTGATATCCCTTTTCTAATAAGAATTCAGCCAGATAAGAACCATCTTGTCCTGTCACACCCGTAATAAATGCTTTTTTCATATGTACCAACTCCCATGCAGCAGCAAATACTAGTTATAACTGATAGACCATTCTAGGTTTCCTGCAAGGAAACCAGGTCGCTTTGATCCAGTATATGGATGAGAATCCATATCGTAACCCATAGCATTGAAATCTTTAGGTTTAATATAAAATGGCAACTGATGTTCACTCTGTGGCGCAAGGAACCACTTCTTATAATGAACAACACAGGAAATCTCTAGTTTATAATGATTACTCATCAGAAGATTTACAGGCAGCGGAACACTTATAACCGCGTTACCTTCTTTTAATTTCCAACCTCGAGAGTCAAAACTGTCATGAATATCACTGAGAAGAAGTAATTGTTGATCATTTGTATACACTGCCAAGAAAAAAGCCAAATTATCACTTTCCCGGAGTATGCTCGTTTCGATTTTTACAATATACGATTCTTTGTGGTCCAAAAACCGTTCGGCTAATACTCCTTTCGAATTGACGACTGCGATTCTCTGTACATACGCATCACCCGCAAAGTCTATTGGCATCGGAACATTGTTCCATTCAAGAGACTCTGATCCCGTATATGCTCTACCAAGATAATCACTAGTTACCTCATCGATATTGCCGGTGGATGCCACACGGCCATGGTCCAATAAGATGCCACTCTCGCAAAGACTTTTCACAGCCGATATATTGTGACTGACAAAAAGCACCGTACGTCCTGTGCCCGTTGATAGACTCTGCATTTTGCCAATACACTTCTTTTGGAACGCCGCATCGCCAACAGCCAATACTTCGTCAACTATCAAAATTTCCGATTCAAGATGAGCTGCAACCGCAAATGCGAGTCTTACACGCATACCAGATGAGTAGCGCTTCACAGGTACGTCCAGAAATTGTTCGACATCTGCGAATGTAACAATTTCATCAAATCTTTTTTGAATCTCGATTTTTCGCATCCCCAATATTGCGCCATTGAGGAATATATTTTCCCGACCTGTCAGCTCATCGTGAAAACCAGTTCCAACCTCAAGCAAGCAAGCAACGCGTCCTTTGATTTTCACAACGCCTGCTGACGGTCCTGTAATACGACTCAGAATTTTAAGTAATGTAGATTTCCCCGCGCCATTGGAACCAATAATAGCAACTCGATTTCCTTGTTCTATCTCAAGATTTACATCGTCCAAAGCCCAAAAAGATTCTTTTGTTTTATATGGAAAATGGCGAGTGTTTCGTTTGAAAATACTTTTAACACGATGGGCAATTTCTTCACGAAAATTTCTTTGATTTTGTATTCCAAGATGGCTAATGATATAACGTTTTGACAAATTTTCTGTTTTAAGGACTGTTGGCATACCTATATCACATCCGCGAAATAGCGTTCAGCTCTTCTGAAATACCGAACACCCCAGATCAGGAAGAGAATGATGACAGCTGTTGACAAAATCATTCCTGGCACATAGATGGTATTCTCCCCTCCCAGTAATGCCCATCTGAAGCCATCTATTACACCAACCAAAGGATTCAATGAATAAATCAAACGCCACTTATCTGGAATGATATTGCTCTTAAATCCCACAGGAGAGATATAAAGACCCAGTTGGGTAATAAACGGTACAATATACTTGAAATCTCTATACTTTGTTGCGATGGCACTGATAAGTACTCCAGGACCAATAGATGATAATAGGGCCATAAGCAAAAAAGGAGGTAGTAATAGCATTCTCCACGAAAAGGAGATCGAATAGAAAAACATAAGCAGTACGTAGATAAAAAAAGCAACAATAAAATCAACAACGCTCACCATCATTGTTGCGATCGGGATAATGAGACGAGGAAAATAGATTTTCGAAACGAGATTGACATTTGATATCATACTCATTGTAGATGCCGTGAAACTAGACGAAAAAAACTGCCACGGCAGCATTGCGGCATAGACAAGAATAGGGTATGGGGTTCCACCATCCGGAAGCTTCGCTATTCTGCCAAAAACCACTGAGAAAACAATCATTGTCAAAACGGGCCGAATAACGCTCCATGCTATTCCAAAGACTGTTTGTTTATATCTTACTAAAATATCTCGCCAAACTAGAAAGAAAAACAGCCCCCTGAAATCCCATAAATCCGCCCAATAACGCTGTCCTTTTTTGCCAGCAACGATAACTTTGTCCCAACGTTGTTCGGTACTAGATGTCCCCAATGTAGTAGCCCCCTCTCACGAATCCATTACTTCATGAGGATACGACGCGCGCAAAGAGAAATATAAATTAAAGGCATAATGCTATGAATTTTGTAAACTATTTTCAATAAATAGCATCTCATTCAGCTAAATACTAACGATGCAATTTTCGCCAAGCAAATTTCACTTTCCGAAAAACCTGTGCAATGAATAGGAGAATTTTCGGAAACCTGCGGTAACACGATAGTATCTGTATGGTTTTTGATAACTTTCTATATTTAGGATTTACCAATATACGGGATCTAAAACCAGACCATAATGATGTGTCATCACTAATTATTCTCATATTGTGCACTGTAATTCCTATCGCTTTTCTTTTTAGTAGTTTTAATTCCACTTTTCCAAGTTCAATATTTTTTTGTATTCCCGCCAATAAATCATATTGATATACAAGATACTCACCATAACTGCTGATTTCAAAAACTGAATTCTCTATTGTGGGTCTAAAATATCTGTAAAGCTTATTGTCTATAAATGAAACCTCATAATCACAATTAATCTTCAGCCATGCAAGGACATCCGTACATGGGCCTGAAAAGATAGACATAAATTGAAAACCTGTTTCTAAAAGTATCGACCTTTTATACATAATCGTTGGAAAGGGTAAAACGAATCCATTTTTCAAAAATTCTGTTATTAGTTTTCGCTTCGAAAACTTCACAATTCTTTCTTCGCGCACCTCACTACCCGGAATTATTTCGTTATGTTCATTAAAAACTTCAATAT
>Ga0209562_1000598_pt1 | contig 12461 bp, 6 predicted proteins | sample WorMetvacBELIZE2_FD_187399 | JGI IMG/M metagenome (GOLD analysis project Ga0209562, IMG submission 187399) | Marine gutless worms symbiont microbial communities from Max Planck institute for Marine Microbiology, Germany - Olavius vacuus BELIZE.2... | ecosystem: Host-associated > Annelida >...
GGAGGGGTTCCCCTGGGACGATCTCCGTAAAATTTTTATACAAAGGTAACGGATGGCCAAGGTACCACATGGCATAGAAACATTGCCGAAAATTTCAATCGCCTGAGTAGGGTGCACCAACGTTACAGACGACAGACAGACAGACGACAGACAGACGGACCGTCGATGAGGTATAGCGAACGTGAACTTGAGTTCACGTTCGCTAAAAACCTTTATAAAAAGTTTTGTTTTTTTTGGTTTTTGAGGTTTTTAAACGACCTAGTTTTTCCCCGGCCCTGCTCTTTCTCCACAGATCAACGTTTTAGCTTGTTTCAGAGACTCTATGAAAAACACCTCAATTGTGTCTCGTTGCCAGAGTTAACAACCGATGAACGAAAATCAGTTTTCTTGGGCAATTTTAATGCTGGACTTTTAATAGACACTAACGCTAATTACGATGATGATTGTGATGACTTTATGGCACAGCAGGTCTAGCTGTGATTGGTGTTTTTAGTGTTGGACTTTGTTTACCGTTTATGATTTTAGTGTGTGTTTCAGTGTAAATATCTGTCCATCTGTCTTTTATTTCTGCATTTTTGCGAATTAAAGGTGTTCATTAATGTTAATTTTTGTAAAGTTAACTATTGCAGTTATTTCACCGAGTAGGTCAGTTAATATTGACAGCAATTACTCTCATACTTTACTGTGTTGTTGTATGCATTGTAGATATCATCTGCTACATTAAGAACGGTCAACATTCTCTGTATCGCGCTTTGCATGATCCTATTTGCCAGCAAAGAACTGTAGGCAAACTTCACATCCAGCCGTAGTAGCTTGCTTGTGATAAGACGTGTACTGCTTATTAGTACTTACTGGTATTGTAGTACTGTAGCGTGTGTATCAGAACGAACACGTTAATACTTGTCATCTGTTGACAATGCAGACGAACAAGCTCACACGGTACGATACCCAGACAAACGGAATCAACGAAGTGTCTTAACGCAGACAATCAACGTCACATTTCTCAACATCTGCTGGCAGCAACACCGGCATTCAGTCAACCCTCATTGGTGCCATACTTCTTACAACAGACTACACAACCAGGATCAGTGGCAAAACCACAGTGGGAAGGTTCAGTAATCAGTAAGGGAAGGTTTAGTGCCACGTCTACACAAGCCAGGCCGGCCTGACAAGGCCTGGCTTGTCAAAAGTCTATGAAGCACAGAACACAAAAATAGGAAGCTGAAAAGGTTGCAGCTTTGTCTTGCAACCTGGCTGCTTGACAAATCCTTCCATCACAGACTTTCCCCATGGTATGGTTCATTCCGCTAGCGGATGAACGCAGGGTGTGCAGGTAAAACTGTGAGATCCCTCGAGAATGCATGCCATACCCGAGCACCTTAGAGGTGTATTCACGACGAGGCGCTATACAAATTCACGTTTACCTTTACCTTACCTTCCCCACCTATGACCACCACCATTTTTGTACCTATTCGCTCCATAGCCTTTTGTTTTCGTTTTCTCATTTTAGCTGTTTATTTTTGAGATCACAAAGCTGAGAGGTCGGGGCTTTAAGACTTAAGACTGAATTAAGACTTGACTGTTCTGAAAATCCTTTCCACAACAGACTTTCTCCATCCACGGACTGATGTCATGGATTTTATGACCATTTTTGGACCTATTGAGCTATCAGATTTTGGTTTAGTTTTCTCAATTTAGCTTTTATGTTTGTTAGACATAAGTTTGTTTTGTCCACTTTCCAGTGCACATCAAACCTTCGCTTATCGTATTTTATCTTAAATGAACCAGTTCTCGCTCATGGTATTTGGGCAAAGGCAGTGAGGAAATTTGGGCAACAGTAGAGGGATAATCCCCTGTATTAACATTATCACCGTGATGTACCATGACACTATTGTTCAGCGAGTCGATGGGCTACACTGTTTCTTTAGCCTGCCTATATGCACGGATTTTAATGTTAAATTTTAACAATTTTCTAGTGACTATGCCCCTGCAACCCACATTGGGGAGAAGGTATGGTGCCCCTACCAGATCCTACCCAAACTCCCCAATCTGAAATCCTAGCTCTGCCTCTGACCAGGATATTCACAGCAAATACGAAAATTCGGCATTAGATGTGGTTCCCACCAGCGAACGACTTTGATGCAACAAGCCTTCAACAGATCAAAGACAACGCAAACAATGCTTCCGGCAATTCCAACAAAGTTTATACATGATGCACTATACAGGGTGACCACTCCCCACACTGGGAAATTCCCCGAAATTTCCCAGATCAAAGTTGCAGTTACCCACATCATATTTAACAGTGTGATAAACACAAGCATGATGCTCTAAACACTACCTTAGTTCCAACCACAAAGTTAGCAATAAACATTTTTCCTGACAACATCTTCCCCCGACACTTCTGGTCAATTCCGTCACACTTCTGTAAAATATTCCCCGATATTTCCGGGTTTTCTAGCTTTTTTTTTCAGGCAAGTGGTCACCCTCAATATAATCACTAAACTACAACTACAGGCCCTGTGCAAGGAACAAACTGTAGCGGCAGCGAAGAACACTAACATTGTACAAAAATAACACATGGCACACACACGTTCTCACCAGAACAATAAGTTGGCAGCAATTACCGGAGCTCTAAAAAAACACTCGCAAAATTTTCTGTCACGGTAAAAATTCGGCAAGCAGTAATACTGACTGTGTGACTAAGACTGACTAAATGAACATGGGACTTAATACACTAATACACCCGTCACATGTCTATAAATAAATATGACTCGGTTCTATTTTTAGTCTATCGTCAAACACTCAATACTCATTCTCGACAAAGCACAAACAGCAACGAGAATAACACTGTATCTGAAATACATAACTACACTGATTTAAAATATAAAATATGATAACATTTAAAATATGACAAAACGTTAAAAGTCCATACTCGGTTGAAATAATTTCAACACATTTTGCATCTCTGTTGAATTCACCAGATTATGTAGGGCTTCCGCTATAAACTTCCGATGGCTGCTTCTGTGACTGTGGAAAATGAATAACATTGAAATATGCATATTGTGTGACAAACGGAAATTTTAATTACAGTCTGCAGCCAAAAGTGCAAGACAGAATAACAAGATTAATGCTCATCCAATAGTGTACAAAATAATGCAAAATAGGATGTTTAATGTAACAGTTTGCCATCACATACACAAGCAACTCGGGTCAGTCAAAAATTCCATGAAGTCAACATGGCCAACATTTATCATTAAACTCTGATCTGAACAACAATTTTTGGCCCAAACTTTTCACCTCACTTAATGCAAAAAAGCTGTCATCAATTCTTATTCATTGTTTGTGAAATTCACAATATCGTGCAACAGCGAGAATGTGATTTTCCCAGACAACGATGTCATGTAATACAAAGAATATGAAAAACACAGAAAAACTGTTTCATTTCTAGTATTTCTGGTGTCACCATTGTCACTTAATATCATTTATAATGACGATAATTTGCAACAATATGCAACTAAAAACAGACATTCCAGAGCAAATCACAGACAAAATTAGGCCTAGCTCTCATTTGATTAAAATTTGCTCAACATTTTCCTAGGATTCCAGTAATTTGACGACACTTAATTTTTGCCGTAAAATAATTTCATTACTGACAAAGTCACAAAATAAATTACAAGTCAGTTGCACGAAAGTTGCTCAACAGTTAAGCAAAACTCATGTCCAAACTGTCCAGTTGTATTTCAATCACACGCAAAACAGTTTGAAATAGTCTGAATCATACACAAAATTTAAAATTCATTACAAATCACATCAGTATGTATGTATTTTGTGCTCCACTTATTCCATTTTATGCATTAGGCAGGTTGCAGCAGAATGTATTAAAGTGGAGTTTTAAGAGATGCATAAGAGTTAAATAACAACTTTCGAATGACGACCATGCAACTGATACCAAGTGAGCAACAAGCAACAAGCCGTTTAGTGCTACAGAAATACTGTAAGAATATGACTGAATGCCAGTATAATAATTAACATAAAATATTAAAATGACACGTAAAATAAACCGAATACTTCTCAGTCTGCCGAACTGCATATCACGAAAAAGACACAAAGTAAGTAAATCTGTCTGTACAAAGCGCGTTCCAAGTCTGTCGAGAGATATGCATTGCCGGTGGAATTTAAGTGAGAAATATCACAAAAGAGATGCTAAACACACCGCAAACTGCTGTTGCAACTGGTATTAAAACTAACATTACAACCACGGCAACACCTGTGACTAGTAACGACAATAATTGTAAAACCGAACAGTGTCAGCGAAAGAAAAAACATAACTCTAACTCATAACTCGAAAAAAACGCGAGATGGAATCGATTTCCCGATTCATTTCAGCAGACACTTGTGACTCAACCTCCTTCACTTTCAGACCATTTCACACGTGCCAGTTCATCACACACTCCTTCACTCTTCTACTCAAAGCTCAACACTCACCTGTTCCACAAATCTTTCTCACCACAGACTGGCAGTACCTCACCAAAAGGACTGACTTCCTGAACTTGTTTTTCAGATTTCTTTCACTCACAAGTGTTTATGCCTTCACCAACAACCGTACGTAGAGAGCATCATGTTTTCGGGTCGTAAGTCCATCCGGCCGTCCGTCTGTTTCTTGGTGGTAGCTGACAGACAGACACATGGCTGGATGGACTCACGACCCGAAAACATGATGTTCCCTATGTACTGTTGTGTGGCGAAGGCATAAACACTTGGGAGCAAAAGAAATCTGGAAAACAAAAGTCTGAGAAATAATAAATGGATGGATGATGAATCAGATGGATCTAAATAAAACTTGGCAGCAATGTTCACCATGCTGGAGAGGTTTTCAAGGTCAGAGGTCAACAAGTAACTGTATAACAGTACAGTAATAAGTCGCAAGCAATTGACCGGAAACAGGAAACAATGTACGTGTATAAAGTGAATCACGACAATGAAACCGAATAACTTAACATAATGGCGCCAATGCTGCAATGTCCTGGAGGCATACGTTTCGATGGTGTTGCATATTACACGAGGCTTAGTTTATCTTACAATGTTATAACTTCATTACTTATTATTCTGATACTGCGGTAGATTACGCTGATTAATCATCAGCTTCTGAGCATATAATAAATACCTGCAAATTGCATCATACGTACGAATGATTAGTGGAACAAGCAAAACCAACAGACAGGCATGGAAGGAAAATATGACAAGACATATCGGAAATGTGCACTCAAATAAAAAGACAACTTTCACAGTATGCAAATTTCAACCACTGCTCAGCCTCTGTGGTCCCATAATGCAGTCACGTACCAAATTTTGGCAAAACCAATCTGCCGTTGAATTATAGCAATTCTAACATTGTTCTGTTCCAAATTTATTGGATTATATGTGTGCCAATAATTATTTCAATACAAACACGTTTGACAAAGTTATTGCAAAATAAAACAGTGCCGCTTTTTTGACTCAGAGTGTATAAAGGATAAATAATCAAAACAAAGCCAACTAGAAAATATGGCAATTAATGATGCATTGCCACTTGAGGTCGCCCTTCTGTTGCCTTCTCCTCAGAGATGATTGGACTTAACAACTTTGTTTCAGATCTGAGATAAACTGCTGCAGTTCCAAACTATGGCAACACAAAAACGACACAGAAAATGTGTTGAAAGTTTGTACATTTTCACTGCCACACCAGTAAAATTTAGTAGTAACGTAACCGCTTTGACACAAGGTTTGCATCTGTGTGTTCACGCGGTTGCCATAAGAGAGTAATGCAAAGTCTGTATGCGAAACATAATCCAACGACCAGCGACGACTAGGTTTGCCACCTCCAGTGCTTTGGAGAGCGGAACAGACCAAATGCCAAAAGCGCGAGAAACGAGGAACTATTGAGGTGCGCTATGTGAGGGGTTTTTTGTCTACAAATTAGGGCTGCGGATATTTTACAGAAATTTTAATGATTAAAATTTTTTATCGATTAATCATTCATGTTTCGTTACTTACTTACTTACCGTAACCGGAAGCTGTTTTCCGTCATAACATAAACAAAGATGGCAGCTGAAATGTAAAAAGTTAAATTTAAGGCTATTTCAGGTCTTTTAAATGATGATTTTGGTTTTAAGTTGAGTGACGATTGTAGCGTTTTGTCCGTTGAGAACGTTTACTGTATGACTTGCAATTAATCCTTCGCATACCACGGGTCCAACACGTTGTTACTTTTGAATATGGGCCTACGTGTGATAATTCGACAGTCTGAATAAATGTGTTTCATTAACTAAATTAACTATTAATTAATCGTTAATTTTGAAAAAGTTAACTATTAAAAAGAAATTAATCGTTACCAGCACTACTGCAAATAGCATGTTTCTGTGCAATTTTACAATACCCACTCCTCATGGATTTCACAATGCACTTCAAGGTAACATTCAAAAAGTGGGACAACCGGCAGCCCATCGGGATTATGGCAGGATATGGGACAGAAGTGCCAAAAACTGAGACACTGCACTAAAAGTGGGAAGGGTGGCAACCCCATCGAGGACCATATCACAATTGACGATGACTATGTACATAGAATGATTGACACACGTACATACAGTTCTGAACAACGCACGACGGCTACCAATGACAACAGAATGTGTTAATGCAACGGCCAGCAGGCCGACCAGTCGCGGGATTTACTGCAAAATTTCCACGGAAAATGGATTCCGGCTGGTGGAAATTCCTGCTGTCATCAGAATGCCAACTGTTGATCACATGATGCTCGACGCATGTGAGAGTCTTGTCTCGACGCAGTGATCAACCGTAACAACCAACAGTTTGATGCTTCTCTACATCCTGTCAATATAAATATAGACATAGTAAATACAAAGAACAGGAAATGAATCGGAAATGAAAGATATGCAGCAGCGAAACAACAGGATACACAGTACACACGTTTATCCATAATTGTAAACAGCCATTAGAATGAGAAGAAAAACAAGATCGTCTTCTAATCTAAGGCTGACCACCTACAAAAGCATGCATTTAGTTATGTGTGGTCATTTAGGGTCACACAAAGAAGACGATGGTCACACCATTCAATCCGCCATAGCCGAAAACCCCATGCTGCATGCAAACTTCACGGCTCTGTGTCTATACATGTAGAAATGCAGTTATTGACACTGTAAGTTTTACATTGCAGAAATAGGGATATTGAACCTTATTGCTTCCCATGACCCTGACCTTGACCCAATAACCTTCATATACGAACTTGACCCATATTCCCGAGATGTACCGGATGAGCGAAAGTGAACTTCCTACATCAAGGCTTTCAAAAGCTATCATCTGACAAACGGAGACAGACAGAACCAAAATTATATACGACGCAGCTTCGCAGGTGGTCAATAGCATTTCCATTTTACAACAACTTCCTTTAAGCTAAGTGCCGACTCCTACAACAGGTATGGCAGGCAGTAAATCATCTGCATGTTACAGCCATATGAACAAACAACTGAGCCTCGATGCCACACTGTTGAAATGTATGCCTCCACCAGTGTAGATTAAGTTTGGTCTCGTCTTAACTTTGACCTTTGACTTCCGACCTTGAAACCCTTTCCAGCACTTCCCACTCACATGATGAATATTTGTGCCAAGTTTCACTGAAATCCCTCCACTGAGTAGATCAGACAATGTGTCATGCAGCATAAGCGTTAACAGATGGATGGACAGACAATGAATGGCTGGACATAGCACTAAACACATTATAGGTCATATCAGAGATGGGTTTATACAGGTCAAAACAGCCAACCAACAATGTCAAAGCACTGAAGGAAGATAGGTCCTAAGGATTAGGCTTCAGTCCCATCAGGTCCACCCCATCGTTTAATAATAATACAGTATGAAAAAAAAACAAAATACAAAATACACACAAACACGAATGAATCTAGGCACAGTGAAATGGGCCCAATGTGACAAAACCAATCCAGAGAACTGTAAGAAATGCTCATCTAAGTGTGCTTATGACTGTGCACAATTTCAGTACACAATACAACACAGAACAGTTCTGATAATCTCCCCTCTTACCTCCAGACAACCATCATCGCTTAGATGTTGTCTGTTGGAAGAAAATGAAAAGGTGGCTGGAGAGACGACTCAAATATATAATGCCTCCTCAGCCTACTGTTAAGAGAGGCATAAAAATGACAGTGGCAGTGATCGTAGTGATGTACATAAGCACATGTTAATAATACTGTAAAACGTGTATATTTCGTGAGCATCAAATTTTTTGCCATTCGAGTAGAATTGCGAAATTACATACAAGTGAATTTTTGGAATTGCCCATCAGAATAAGTTTATCTGCATAGAATATCAACAATTCTGTGATGTGATGTGCAATATTCTTTTTAATATGTAAACAATAATAAGATAGGAATTTCGATAATAAAAATCTGCCAAATTAAAATGCAGCGAATTGTTTACATCATAAGAAAATCGCGAAATTAAAATGCAGCAAAAAATAGTGTTTTACAGTATTCGGTGGCAGAAACGTTGTACACACGTGGAGAGAGACAGAGAGATGTCATAGGTCGGCGGCTGAGAGTGCAAGTGCAGAGGATGCAGATACTGACGACCGGTACGGCGAACGCAACGCTGTTTCACCGACGTCGCTGTGAGGCAGGAACGCAGTCGACAGCATGCTATTCTCGTTACTTACTGACTCATGCTCTGACGACCTGCACAGTAATAACACTCAATAGTGTGCTCTGTCAAAGTCATGCACACTAATCATAATGAGCCAGTTGCCTAACAAATTTACGGGCATTTTGCCACACCCCTAGAATATGTAATTTCATTGATTTGCTGATCTCTTTGGTGCGATCGTTTACTGAATCATATCTGGAACTCTCTTCCGGTCCAGTTGCGCAATTAGACATCACCTACTGACTGTTCAGATGACAGCTGAAGGGTTTTTCGGGAAGCACGAACACGACGCTCTCTGACTTCTGATATGCAGCACCTTAGAAAAAACTTACTGACTTACTTAGTTACAATTTATATGATAAATAAATAAATACTGTTTTTAGAGACGTCACCATGACAGAGTCATTATCAGAGTCCACCTACTTCACCTCATGAATATAAACAGTGCGGAGCAGCTGCCGAGCCTCAGACCCAGCTGACCTATATTGTGTTGGTGGGACGTTAAGCCTTACTCAATCAATCAATCAATCAGACCCAGCTAACTGACTTGGGCTACGAGTCCACTTGTAGGCTGCTATCGTCTACCCTCACCACTGCCATTTATTGCTACTGATGCTGGTCGGCTGACGGTTTAATGGTATTTAATAGCAACGGACAGATATTACCTTCGAACAGTTAAGTAGCAGCTCATGGGGAGCACACACAAAATATGGAAACTGCTAAACCGATACTGCACTATCCAATCTAATCTTTCTACAGTGACTTAATTAGAGATTACTACCTTGTGGTTCACTGGAATTATACTCATCCTCTCATTCAACTACTCTCGTCGAAACATACATGTAATTCATATCTCAGTTATTACGGACAAGAAATCACAAGTACATTCTACCCCAACTGAAAACTGAAAGTCATAAAATCTTTTCCAACTCACTGTCTTCTCAAGAGTACTGACTGCTAACTTTATAATTCTAGACCAACCATCAAGATGATTCAGTGAAGTTCTCTCATCTATAGTTCTAGTCCTATAGTTGATTCAACTTTACTGTTGGTGTTTTTTTATCTGTTTGTATGCATACATGTATATTTTTTTCTTATCTGCAAGGTTTCCATCCGTAAGCATAATGCGAATGTCATATGCAGTTTTGAATAATTAACGGCTACACACACACAGAGCACTAAAATATACAATGGTCAGAAAACGACAAAAAATAGACTGCTGGAAAAATGTTCCCAGTAGCTTACGGAATGATGAAAGTCACTTCACAGATAAGATGCACAGTACATCTACTGTAAAACATGTATATTTTGCAAGCATCAAATTTTTGCAATTTGAATACAATCACAAAATTAAATACAGGCGAATTTTTGGAACTGCCCATCAGCATGATTTGGTCTGCATAGAATATCAACTCTTCCATGGCATTATATAATGTAAACAATAGTACGGGATGAATTTCGATAATAACGTTTGAGGCAACAAAAGAAACAGGAAACAAATTGCTTAATTAAATTAACTGGAAAATCCGCGAAATTAAAAAGCAGCGAATATTCTCCATAAGGAAATCGCGAAATTAAGATGCGGTGAAAAAACAGTGTTTTACAGTACGTCACTTTTACTCACCAGTAATGACTCACATGTACTTTGGGCATGTAACGAGGAAGAAAGGAGACAGCCTGGAAAAAGAAATCATGCAAGGCACAACTCCAGGCTCCAGGAGTCGAGGTAGACCCAAGACAGCATGGATCTCGAACATTACATCTTGGACAGGGTTGTCAGTTGAACAACTGTTGAGAGCTGTGGAAGACAGATATCAGTGGCGATTAACGGCTCATGATTCGGCCAACCTTCGTGCTCACGCAGATGGTTGAAGACAAAAAAAATGACTCACACTCCATGCAGTCATGTACCAATGCCTTTCTCACCAAGATTGCATAACACAAACCACGTGCATTAACCGTGCTGTTCACATGCCAGCCTGCCACTTTGTGCCATGTGATGTGAAGCTATGCCAAATACTGCTTCTTCTGAATGACGTTTAATGCTGCTTTCGACTCAGTAATGTACAACTGTCCTTAATTTTCCGTTATAATCAGTTAATATACGTATTACGTTACGTATACTGAATATTAACATAAGTAATCGTTGGCTTACCGACAAAGTCGACACCAGAGATACTGCTGATCAGGGCCGTAACGTTCATGACATCTCCGCATGTTTGGACACTCTGCAACCAGAAAAGCATCGACGTTGAAATCAGCTACGTCGTACTGCAATGTACACGAACCAGAATACCTTCTCACACGACTTACGGACACAGCTTAAATCACGCAGCAGTAAAAAGCAAAAGCGAAGTCTTTTCCAAATCACACGGATTGATGCGGCTGTGTTCATCTGCCTTTTCATAGCCGGCAGAGAGACACCAACTCACACTGTGAGACCATGAGTCTAGCACACATCTGTTCAGTGCTACAACTGCATTGGCTTCCAATCACCGTTCACAAATCCGCATCGACCACAAGATCGCAACGCTCGCTTACAAAGTTCTGAAGACAGGCTGTCCATAATCACTCCACTTTAACACATCTTCCGACATTTGCGCTCCACCAACTGCTGTAATCTAAGCCAACAACAAGAGCAGTGATATCTTCACGTCCTTTCAGCCGAGCTGCTCCTACCATATGGAACAGTCTACCTCACGACATTCACATAGCTGACAGTTTTGGACAGTTTTAGACAGTCACTGCATACTCACCTTAACTCACTCGCATTTTACTAAACCTTCATGTGACCGCCCAAGCCCACGATTCGTCCGTCACACGTTGACATACTGGCGCATTATCAAAAACATTTATAATAACATTAAGAGTGTATTGCATGGTGCGTCTGCATACTCTCCAGTGTTCACTGGTACTCATTGCGCCTACCCACAGAGGGGTGGCCAGGCTGAGTTGACTGGTTGGTCAGCCATTTACCAAGTTGATTTATCCACTCACGATGCTCCACGCCACAATTACTGGCAGAGACATAAAAAAGTACCACAGTCGCCGTTGGTGGTGACATCAACAAGATCACGAGACTGAAGTCTGTGCTGTGACAATGAAGACGACGACGACGACGATGACGTGGGATGATGTTGCTGATGGTGGTTGAGTGTAGCATCTCGCGGCTTCAGTTTCTTCTTCTTGGTGTGTGTGGCGTAGTTGTCGCGTGCGCTCCAGCCCGGGTACATCTGCATATGCAGCTCTTTCTCTTTGCGAGCCATCTCGTAGTATTTCGCCTGCTCCGACCGGTCCAACGCATGCCACTATCACATACACACCACACGATTCATGTTACCAACTAATCGAGTTCACGAGACCTCTATGGCCATCACTGTCTGATCTTGACCCAATAACCTTGAAAACGTCATTAGTCTCAAGTGGACAGGTCTACTACCAGGTATGGTAGTGAGTAACTGCGAGTTTTATTGAAATATGTCGATGCATTTAGGATATATAATGGTCTAAAAACAAGACTCACGGATGGGATTGTAAATTTTCCGGAAATTTAATATATTTTTAATAAGAAAATTTCTGGAAATATTAGCAAAAGGTTTTCATTCGAATCGCTGATGTTCCTGGGAGCCATGCTAAAAACAAGTTATTTTTTTCTTAACACAATGCAAAAGTAAAAAAGCACAAAGATCTGGAGAGTTGTTTGTCAAGAACGTGCTTATTTTACGGCATCACTTTGCAATGCTGCACTTAGA
>Ga0209562_1000599_pt1 | contig 12443 bp, 4 predicted proteins | sample WorMetvacBELIZE2_FD_187399 | JGI IMG/M metagenome (GOLD analysis project Ga0209562, IMG submission 187399) | Marine gutless worms symbiont microbial communities from Max Planck institute for Marine Microbiology, Germany - Olavius vacuus BELIZE.2... | ecosystem: Host-associated > Annelida >...
GGGTAGGGTACGTGTTTGAAAACAAGTACACTACAGGCACTACAGTAGAATAACTAGGGTTGTCAGATTTCTGTGGCAAAAAAAAACTGAAAATTCTTCGCCTGTAACTTGCAAATTCTGAGCACCATTTTCGTGAATTCTACAAGCCAATTTTTCCACATTAAAGTTAACAGCGGTTCCTTTGATGTAGCTTGCGGGTGTTGCGGGGCGTTGCAGGCGTTGCTGGCGTTAAATAGCATGACCGAACCCTAATACTACATACCGTTATGAATAAAGCACCCACTTCTGCAGGATAGCCGACTTGACTTAATACTAACTGAAAAACCTTTGGAATGCGTTTGGCTTCGTGTTCAAACCTGTAAGTCTCGGGTGTTTAAAATTAAAACATCACTTCACTTATCAGAAAAAAATACTTTTTGTTTGTAAACATCACGTAAACATAACCTAGAATATTAACTCCATTAGTAATTAATTATTAATAATGATGCATGCATAGCCGTGTAACGGAATTACATCTACTTCGGTACTTGGTCACTTCGGTCCCTGGTCACTTCGGTCACTTCGGTGTTCGGAAGTTCGGAACTTCGGACTTCAAATCTTTAGAAAAGTCCGAAGTGGCCAGAGACCGCAGTGACCGAGAACCGTAATGACCATGCAACGACCGAGATGGATGTACAGAATCCACAGAAGTGACCGCATACCATGTAATGTAACGATAGCTACTTGAAAGCAAAATGAGCACCGGACGTCCGGACACCGGTAATTGACCAGCAGACTGTTATGTACTAGCACGGTAGTAGCATTATTTAATGTATAGGCCGTATGATTAGATACTATTAATTTCACTCCACTCTCGATTCTCGAACTCGAATGCATCAAACAGTGGATGGGTGTGAAAAACCAGACGTTAAAGCATTTTACTAGCAACTTAGCAAGTGTAAAAGACCTTATTAGGCTTAGCTTCGGGCACCTGTAAGTGCTTTATGCCTTTGTGTCCTGTTCGACATTGTACTGTGCATTTACTTGTTTCTTGTGCTGTTCAGAACAAATAAATGATTGATTGATTGATTGGTGAAGACGAAGACATTGGTATAAGCCTATTGTATTAGTATCCGGTACATTATTGTGTCAAGAATCATGAAGAGAGAATACGCAGCATGTGTCAAAAAACTGGGACGGTCACGGTCCGGATCGCAAAAAAATACCACGCAGCCTGCGCAGGCAATTTTTAAAACTGGGATATAGTCTTTCAGCCAGCAGGTCATTTGACCTGGCGTCCATGGTGTCGCGCACTCGCGCTACCGCCATTCCGCCATGGGCACTGTTTGTTTTGTGTTGCGGAGTTTTTTAAACCTGGTTCCATAAGCCATTTATATGTTCTGCTATGTTATTCAATTTACATATTCTTTGTAGTTTTCAATGCCGGTCAACTGTCAAGTGCATCATAAATCAAAGAGTTGAACTTTCGGAGTTCAGTGGGTCAACAAGATGGCGTTAAGGTTATGCCGGATTTTCGCTGTCGGAAATAAGATCTCCACCCCGGTTCTCAGAGGCACTTTTGCACGTGCGTCATCGCATGGAGATGCAGCACTTTCACAGGATCCGCACAAAGATAAAGTCGGTAAGGAGAACAGCGTGGTCGTCGGATATCTTGTTTGCCCTTGGGATCTTCGTTTTACTTGATACTACATTATCAAATCCAGGTGACAACCACGAAGGGAGACTGCTTGGAAAGACTCCCAGTTTGTCCGTGTGTCGATTGGCTTTATTCTTAAAAATGGTCTGGTTTTCACAAAAGAAAACAACCGGCTCACCCACTTGTCATTACCTTGATTACCTTGTAAACTACACTAATGACAATTAAAGGCAGTTAAAGAGGGCAAAACATAAGATAATCAGCAAAAAGAGGAATAGTTATGTGCAGGCATTGTGCCAAACTGTTGTAGAACACTAACAGATCAGAGGCTATTTGTGCATCAACAACTATTTGACTGTCCCTATTCTAGGACAACCCATATGGGTCATGCTAATTAACTGTCAACACCAGCATTACCTGCAATGCCCGCAGGCTACATTGAAGGGACCAATACCGACGGCACAGGCATTGTTTTAGTGATCTAACGCTGGCAAGCAAGGTGATATGGTGTGAGATGTAAGCTTATGTGAACAAACTTGCCGGCAATAGCTTACTGCTCAGTGTAAGAAGTAATTTGGCAACATTAGCAATTGAGTAACATTAACATTAGCAGCTCTGCTAATTACGTCACTAACTACTGGCTCATTGAGTACAGTGGTGGCTGCTTTGACGTAATTTATATTATCAGTCATTCACCATGTCGATTTTCAGTTTTGAATAAATTAACGATTAAACTGTTTTCTGTTAGTCAGTTAATTTTTTTAATTAGTAGCATCTCTAATGTAGCGTATACACCCATACAATTAGGGACCTGTGAAGCTTCGATTCGATTTAGAATCGAACTTCCGATTCGGGATTCGATTCGTAGTGATGATCTGATTCGAAATTTTCGAATCGTCCGCACCGTCAATCGTCCTTTGTAAAGAAACGATTGGCGGTGGTTAAATTTGCGTTTAAAGTCGAGTTTGGTACTTAAATAATCGTACAAGGGCATAGTTTGACGCATTTTAGGACTGAATTGAAATGAATAACAAGTACTCAGTTGCGTGCATCACTCTCGTTCGTGACATATACAAAATAAATAATGATGGAATGGATTAAATATTTGCTGGTATATACACAGCCGATTCGATTCAAAATCGAATCGGACGGCCAATTCGATTCGAGATTCGATTCGAACGCAAAAAAACGATTCGCAGGTCCCTACATACAATGAGCCGATAGCAACGCTGATAGTGGCCAGAGTGCCAATGCAGTGTTTAAAGACACCGGTGGTTTACCTGGTACTCTAATGTTAAATGACATGAAATGCTGAAAATATGTTAACTTCCCCATCTACACACAACAAAATTGTCAAAGATGACCACAGGTAGCTGAATGGAAAACAGCTGAAGACAACATGCTTTCGTTTAGTTGGCTTAATGGCTCGGTCATTGTAAGTTACTGCAACCAACTCGGCTAGTGTTAGTGGTGGACAGTTTGAGAGTGGTATGAAGTATGCTGTTGCCATTCGTGTTGAGCTGTATTAAACTGTGCTTTGTTTTGTGGCTCTGTAGCATCAGATAAAGTTAGTGTGCCAGATACAATGGGTCAAGCTGTTGGAGAACAGCGGTGGGAGCTGTTAGCTAGACTGGCTGGAAATGAGGTGAGAATATGCTGGTCAGATTTATTGACTTTCTGCAGAGATTTGCATATTCCACATGTTTTATAACAATCATGCTTGTAGATATTGGATACTGTTGTTGTTATGTTATTATTGTGACTGTTAATAAGTTTCAAATATTGAATAGTTAAATTGAAAAAAAAATATTTTTAAGGATTAATTAACTCTCTCCAGACATATGTTGGAAGCCCATTATGCCTTGCCAACTAACCTCTAATCTCTGAGACAGTCCAGCAGCACTCTGTCAAAAGAATATCAGTTATCTGTGTTTTTCTATAAGGCTTACAACCCAACAACTGATATTTGGGCTGTAGGCCTTACCCAAAAACTTGACGCACACATTTTGCTCACCCCTCCCCTACTTGTTGCCTCATTTTTGACTCCAGTAACCTGTGAGGCACTCTAGTTTCCAAATGGAGCAGTGTATCAGAAATCTAAAACGTACACCTGGGTGTAGGTGATTGCTCTGAATGTTGACTCAGAAATTTCTCTCACCCCTCCCCTAATTTTTACAGGAGTGTCAAAATTGCACGATTTGGTCTTTGAGGTGCTGTAGTTTCAAAACGAAGCAACATATCGGACATCTAAAACCAGCTTGGGGACTACCTATGACGTTCCTCTGATGTACCCAAATTTAATACAGTTTGGTTCGCTCAACTCTGGGAACTAGAATCAAAAATATTGCTCCCTAAAATAAAAATATTGGCCATGGATTGTCAGATTTTGTTACTTTTTGAACGTGTTCAGAATACACAACATTGCAGAGTCAAAAACCCAGGAAAATGCCGATCACACTCCACATTTAACATGGCCCATTTTTCTGTTGTGATAGTTACTTATTAAACACATTAAAAACCAAGCATTATAAATCGGCCGAGAGAACTTTTGGTACTTCATTTAACACCTCTCACAGTGAGATACAATTTCACAGTTGCTTAAGCGAACTAAAATGTTGACGGTTTCTGGAGAAAGACATCGTTTTTTGTTGACAATATATTCAGCTGAGCTGAAGATAACAGTTAAATTTTTTAACCATTGTCCTGGCAACTGGAGGGGTAAATCACCCCAAGAAGGGTTTTTGCAAAAACTAGGCTATTTAATAACAGGTTGAGAGAGTTGTCTTTAGAACATTGTAACAGACCCGTGGGCTTTTAGCTGCACCCGACTGAAACATTATATCTGCTTCCATTTTTCCACAGCGAGTGTCAAATACAACATCCTGAAAGTGAAAGTGACAGATTTTGGGGCTCCAGACATTATAAACCTACGACACACACATAGTTGACCCATGTCATAGTTTTGAATACCAAATATTGTATTGTATTACACAGTACAGGTGGCGTCGTGGTGTTGCAGTAGGGTGTCGGACTCGCGATCAAGAGGTCGCGGGTTCGAGTCTCGGCCGGGCACTATGGTGTAAAAACTCTGGGCAAGTTTCTCATACCTATGTGCCTCTGTCATCAAGCAGTATAACTTGGTACTGGCCTAAGGGCGGTGATGCCTGACGGCTGGGAAGGTAACTGCAGGCCTGGCGGAAAGTAATGGCAGCCTACCACCGGGTTTATGATATGCGCGTGTGTTGCTGTGGGCCTGGTGGGAGGTGGTGGCAGCCCACCACCGGGTCCATGACTATGCATGTTGTCACCTGCAGTCTGACTGCCTAGAGTGTGGGATCAGCTCCGGCCCCTTACACTTGATTATGAGTATGGGAAACCTTTACCTTTTATTACACAGTACTGTGCTTACACATTTTGAAGATGGCGGACAAACGGAAGTAGAAATATGTCAGCATTCTGAACACTCAGGAGAGCGACGTAAAATGTTCTGGTGTGATTTTACACGCGGTCAGTCAAGGAACTTTGAAGACAAGTTCGCCCGGCCCATGCACACTTCTAGCTCACCCCAAATGAATACGTATTCTGACAGTAGTTGTAGTATTGGTTGTGGTAGTTGTAGTAGTAGTGGTGGTCGTAGTAGTAGCGGTGGTAGTGGAATTATTCTTATTATTAATTTGTATTGATATTAATTTATTTATATGTCCAGTTCTTGCCGCCATCTTGCATGTTCATTAGAAATATCATATGGTAAAATCACAGTAACATGAGCAAAATAAATGGCCTGTAAATCGATGTGTGTGTCACAATACTAATATTCAAACACACTTCACACTCTGTAGATGGTTGTTTTTCATAGTAATTTGAGTCATTCTGGTCACATTATCATTAATAATCACTTGATCATTCCAGTGGTGATTGTTTGTAGCGAAATCATTTAATGCAGCCTCAGAAATTCTCAACCCTTTCCCTCAATCAGAGCCCGCACAAATAAGTTTCACATATCTGAGAAACTGTTACTGAGAAACTTTACATATTAGTCAGCTAAATAACTATATTTCCATTTCTTACTTACAGTTGTACTGTGATTTTGTGCTGTATGTCCTTGTTTTAATGGGTTAATTTTATGTACAATCCAGCATTGAGCTGCTATTTGCAATAAACCATTCATTCATTTCTGGAGCAGGTGCCAAAAATTGCATGACAAGATTATAGCCTTTTCGAAAGTTGTTTAAGTATTTATTTAACCGCCGCCCCGTGTTGACAGTGTAAATTGCCTCGACGAGGGTTAGTCTTTAAATTTTTTAACAATTATTCATGTCATTAATTGTTATTTGACCATTTCTTCTTCTTTTTGTTATTACTGATTTATTGTTGTTATTGTTAACAAGTAGCTCAGCTATCGCAGAGAGACCGCACTGAAGGGTGGGTTAGTTATGGCCAAAAGTAGAAGACTGGAACTGGGAGATAATGTTTACGGACATTATAGGTCTATATTCAACCACTGTGACGTATTTGGCCAGCAAAACAATTGAATTCAGTGAAAAACGCAACATAAGGGCTGTTACGCCTTTCAAGGTCATCGAGGTTGGTATCAGTCGAAAGCCCGTATGCAACTTCCTATTAGTGATTAATAGTAACTGACATCCTATCTCGTACCATTTTGGAGTTATCGCAGCTTATTGTTCAAATTTTGGACACTGCGTTTTTGAGCCACTCTTTGGGCAGTCTTGTAAATTATGCATTAAATTATTGGTTAAATAGGACACATTGTGTGTTTAGTCATTGTGCACACACTTACTTGTACGTCAGGTAGTAACATTAGTTAGCTGCAGAAGCAATATAATCAGTAGTAGTAGAAGAACTAGGTAGAGCACGGTGGACTTCACTTAAGCCCAGTTTCCATTAGAGCATGACAGTGCAACACAACGTATTGTGAAGTCACTCTAGTGGAAAGTGGGCTTTAGCAGACAGGTTTAATTCACTGTTGGACGTTGATACGCATATGAGTCAATGGGAAAAGCTGAACAAAGAATCCACTTACATACCGAACGATGGTCTTATCTTAGCACTAATAGCGGAGTGGACGATGTTAAAAGGCTTCGGCAGCAGTGACAATGCTGCTCTGCTATCATGATCGGCTGCTTGTATTGCAGTGACACACCAGTAGTAGACAGCTGTGTGTCACAGTGATATCATGCCAGACTGCAGTGCATAGATGTCAGGATAGAACCCCACAGTGCACAGTTTGTGTTTATCACAAAACCACTGCAATTTAGAGTCCTGGCGTGGGCTGCAATGTGTAGGCTGCCTCAACCTTTTACTTTCATTTAGATAATAAAATGAGTAAGTAAGTAGATTTATATAGTGCAGTAATCGTCAAGAACCTCTAACGCGCTGAAAGCACTAGTATCGAGTGAACAAATATGTTTTTAAGCAAAAGTCTGAAACAATCTGCACTGATGGTCGGGTCCCAGGTGAAATCCGGGAGAGAGTTCCAGACTGTGGGGCCGGCGACTGAAAAGGCACGGCAGTCGTAAGTGTTGAGATGGTAGCAAGGTACTGCACGTAGCTGATGGTTGGCAGCTTTTTAGCTGAGTAATTCTAACTAGCAGTTGTGATTGTAGACCATTGTACATAGTGACAGACTCACAGCACATCTGTTGCTTTGTCTGATGGCTGGCAGCCGCTTTGCACTGTTCCATATTCATCAGATAAACTCGCACAATGACTGTGATGATGACGGCACCGTAAATATTGTTATTATTAGCTGTCCAGTGTCTGTTGATTGTTTCATGCGTGTGAAGGATCCGTTTGAGATTAACGTGAAGAAACGTGCATCCGGCACGTTCAACGATCCAACTTTGATACCGTCGATGTATGAGAAACGCATGATTGGATGCGTTTGTAAGTATTGGTATTATTATTCAACTGCTTTCATTGACATCTGAAAGTGTGATTGTAACTCCCTGCAACATTTGGGTTTAGTATGCTTCCACCAGCATTAGGCGGCAGAGGCATAATGTTTAGCAGTTGTCCGGCTGTCCGGCCATTGTCTGTTGTCCGTTCTTTAACACCTATTTCGTGTGACATGATATCTTTTACTCAGTGGAGGGATTTCAGTGAAACTGGCCACAATTCATCCTGTGGTTGGAAATAGCTGAAAAAGTTTTCAAGGTCATAGGTCAGACATCAAGACCAAATGCTGCAATGCTGGAGGCATACATTTTGACTATGTGGCGTCGACGGTTGATGCTTACCTGTTGAGGTAAGCAGCCTTACAAAGGCTGCCTAGACCTTTTACTTTCATTCAGATAATAAAATGAGTAAGTAAGTAGATTTATATAGCATGAACTTTGTATCGTGCTATTTTCTGTGGCAAAGATAATTGCTTTGTGTGCAGATACAGTGTTTCTTCACGTCATCTAATAAATGCCAAAATTAACCAATTTTACTTTGTTCTCATTAGAGCTGTAGATATTCTGGTATAGAGTGACCGTCAGTGGCCACTAAGTCCATTTAGCTCTCTGTAATGACAGCATCCTTGGTGCTTTTATTACTGCGACTTTATACAGTGCAACTGGAACATCTTTGTGATAACATCCCTCTCATCAGTACTTTTTCAATAATGTCTTAATAACGTTTTTATGCCTCTTCCAAAAAATATGCAGCTGTTAAAATATATTCCAGTAAGTTTCATCATGTTGCTTGATTTCACTAAGGAGAACTCTTTTTGAAACTTTAACAAAAGTTATGTCGATTGTGCCAGTGAATTTAATCACTTAGAGCAGTTTGCATGAACATCACTCAGAGTTAAGTAACGCTTTAGTCCAGACTGGATTCTGCAGTTTCTAAGGAAGAGGAACTTTATCTCTGCATTGGTGTCAGTATTAACATTAAAGTGACAGGTAGACAGGTGACACAATTATTTATACAACCATTTGCCAGCTGGTGCTTTTAGCGTAATGTTACAAAGGGCTGTAATTTTCTCACCTTAGGTCAGATTACCAAAGAAAAATAATAAATTCGATCACGCTTGTTTCCAGAGAAGAGAAGCGAGTACAAACTTTGATGTTAGTAATGACATCTCCAACTCGGACACAATTGTCAGTTGTACTCATTCGCATACAAAACAGTTACAAAGTGTTTTCATTGTATTCATCAATCAAACTGAATGTTTGGTTATTAAAATTCACAAAACATTTGCTACTATGTACCAGTACCAGTACATTATGTTTTTTGCTTATGTTTTTTTGCTTATCTCATTCCGTTTCTGCGTCAACTCGGTCGTAGCAGATTAAGTTCAGTAGATTTTTAAGAGCTGCTGTAAGTTACGTGTTACTAACTTCTGAGTTGTGTTTTTGCAACTGACCCTTAACATCTTAAGGCAACTAATGATTGCATAGGCATAGCCAGGGGGTGCACTGGGTGCATGTGCACCCCCATGGTGAGAACGAAAAAAATTTGGGGACATAATTTAATGGGGTAAGTTGTAAGTGCACCCTCCGCCGGGAGAGCAAGAAGTCGATTAAGAAAATTTATACTGGGAGAGGAGGGTCGTTAAATTAGGAAGTTAGCAGGTCAGCCTGTCATATTGGAGGCAATGGCGTGATGACTAAAAAAGTCATCAACTTTTAAGAGGAAAAAAGAGGTCGTTAGCTTTTAGAAAACAGGGTGCACCCCAACAGGGAAAATCCTGGCTATGCCTATGAATGGTCGATGAAAACACCTTTTGAAATGATGCATTGCCAATGTTACAGGTGAAGAGGATTCTGTCAGTATCAACTGGATGTTTTTATACAAAGGTGAACCAAAGCGCTGCCAGTGTGGAAATTGGTTTAAGCTCATCGAGCTGGATCCTTCCAAATATGGCGGACAACACTAGCTGCAGTTTCGGTGTTGCATTTAGATAGTGCAATAAAGCAGCATAAGGCAGTGTGTCTGTGTTCCCTTGTTCATTGGAACGTAGGGACTATGCAAGTGTTCTTTTGTTAAGCCATGTTGTCTTGTTTCATTGAACTATTGAACTTAGCTTTAATGTCGATAATTTCACAGTCTTTGACACCTGATGCTGTTGTTTCATGCTGGTCAATAGCTACTGTTGGATTATGCTGAGTGTTCTGCTTGCGACTGATATTAAACTGTTTAGGTGAGTTTTTGTAAATAAACAACAGCAACGCTGCAATATGTGGAGTTCACAGTAAGTTTTGGGTTTGGGAAACATGAAACCTGGTATCAGGTTTGTGTCGAACAGTTGAGTGGCATGGTATGTTAACGGTCATGTGACTTGGAAAGCTGTTGCTGTTGTGCTGTACTGAGATAATACGGTGATATCTTGTTGGTCTCTTATCGCTGATTTATCGCTGCATTACTGCTCGTTATTTTTAGTAGATGAAGATGATGTGGCATGCCATAATGCTGCGGCTGCCAGGGGCATGAGGCTAATTGAATGTAGTGTGGTTTCGGAGCAGACTACAAACTAGATGTAGCTATTCTTGGCACACATATGCAGTGGTATGATATGCAGAGTTTTTAAAGTGTGTTCTAAAGCTGACAGCGCTACCTTAGTCTAACACGTGACATGAACATAAATGAGTTGAAATGAAGAAAAACCGACGTGCAATCTGGTGGAATTCTGGCTTGACAATCTCCAGAATGGCATTAGCTTCATTCTTGTTGTATTGTAAGGAATCGATGCATTTGCTCGGCAATTGTTTTATTGTACTGTGCAACTCGTTAGTACCATAGCTTCTATCATGTGTCTTGTCACAACTTCAGCATTTCTACCGCACTGAACGGCCTTTGTATTGCTGACGTGCCATTAATAACTCGCTCACTTGTAATATTGATAAGTAAGTTAAAACGCTGTACACATTGTGAGCCTGTAGTGCATGACGAATGATGACTGTCAGTAGTTTGGACTTCCATTATTTTTGTGTTCAGTTTTGTTGGATATTTCACTGTTTTCACTGTCTTATGAATGGTGCAGCTGGTTGACAGCAACAACAATTGTATGCTTGGCATTGTCTGATTTTTGTGTTATACTTTCTGCAGCCTATGGAAGATATGACTTAAACATTGTAGATGTAGAATGTCCATTTACAGTTACTAGCAGCATCATCTTACCCATGGGTGAATTGGTTGGGTCATTTCATCCGTAAAAACCCGTCCCCGAAATGACCTACAGTGTACATTGTGTTTGGTGGGACGTTAAGCCTTAATCAATCATGGGTCAATTTTAGCTTGTCCGTTGTTAGGATCATTAAATGAAATATGGAAAGCGGGTGCAGCTGTGATCCAACCAGACTTCACCACTGCCTAAAAATGAACTCCCCTCCCCCGCTGAGGAAAGTTTGATATAAGTGGGCAATTGCAGGGGTGTGCGTCTCTCTGCCTGCATGGGGCCACGAACCACTAAATTTCTGTTGTCCAGGACCCATGAATTAGAAGCCACCCCTTCATGCTGACGGGTTGCTATACACAGTGAACCATAAAAAACGTGACATTTTATTTTTGACTATAACTTTGGCTAATCTTGACCGATTTTTATAGTTTTTATATCATTTTAATCATGAAGAAATTCTACATCCGACTGTAGTAAAATTTACCACATCACCTTATTTGTGTGCGCACCTTACTTCGTAAATTTAAATAACACTTCGTTTAAAAACGCTATTATTCTTTGTTCATTTACGTTCGCACCAAAAGAGAACAGAAAAAGTCATCTCGAGTTATCAAATTTACAGTGCTGCCATTTCGACATTGTTATTTTGAGAGTAGCAATCTTAAGTAATGTTCAAAATAATGTTCGCCTTCAGCGTCGTCACATGGCCGACAGACAACGACGTCCACTCCTCGATGGCGTGGTTCACAATAGAGTGGTCCAGCAGACAATGACACATTTATTACGTCATTAGCAACACTTTCTTTAAGTAATATATAAGTAAAAGTTTTGTTTTGTACATTTTTTCAAGTTTCGGCAGTGCAAAAATTATTGAAATCGGTTAAGATTTGACAAGAGTTGCGGTCAAATGTACACTGCTACGTTTTATGAACCGCGGCAAAAAATGTAGGTTTTGATTTTTCCAGGTAAGGTGTGCACGTAGATCGGGTGATGTGATAAATTTTGTTATAGTCGCATATAGAATTTCTTCGTGATCAAAATGGTATAAAAACTATTAAAAAATCGTTTAAGATTAGCCAAAGTTAGTCAGCTGTTGGGCCTATTCTGTGTTGTAGTTGCTGGACCCTCTGGAAGTCTATTTCCAAGTCCCGGAGATATTGATTAGCGGTACAGTAGATAGGCCTACAGTGACTTTAAACGGCAATCAAACCCAGTCTTAAATTGCACTTTCTGTTTTCTGATCTATTTCATTTAGACTTCTTGACGTATTATTACCGCGCTGCATGGAATGCAGATGCGGTCCAGCGATGACAGTTATGTCTGTCCGTCTGTCAAACGCGTGAATATTGTGACACAACGGAAGAAAAATCTATCCAGAATGTTATGCCATACGAAAAATTAGTTTTCTGAGAAGAACAATGGCTGGTGGGGTCGCGACCCCTTCTGCCTGGAATTTTGGGTTAACCGGCCCCTGTTGGAGCGAAATCGCCGATTTTCGATCTCTTCGCCCGTAGCGCCTCAGCCGTCACACCTAGCGAAAAAAGTTCAATTACCCTAACACTAATAGGAAGTCCACTACACGGTACGCGCTTTCCAATAAACCCAAGATGAACATCGTACGTTATCCCTAAGCTCCGCGAGAGTGGCTCAAAAACGCAGTGTCCAAAATTTGAACAATAAGCTGCG
>Ga0209562_1000602_pt1 | contig 12418 bp, 10 predicted proteins | sample WorMetvacBELIZE2_FD_187399 | JGI IMG/M metagenome (GOLD analysis project Ga0209562, IMG submission 187399) | Marine gutless worms symbiont microbial communities from Max Planck institute for Marine Microbiology, Germany - Olavius vacuus BELIZE.2... | ecosystem: Host-associated > Annelida >...
CTACAGAGGTGTGCCTCTCTTTAACACACTCGCTCTGGGTAATCCCCTAAACTCAAGAACGTGAAATTTGGCTTCTAGAAACTAGAAACATCGCTCTATCGTATGGCGCAAAAGAAATTTCGGTAGTTTGAACTGTGTAGTCGTGGCTCACGAGTGTGACGGACGGACAGACAGACAGACAGACAGCGCGGCCTTTAGCAATAGACGCGTGCTAGAAATTGCATCATATTATACTTCCATCACCCTTCATAACACAACCGCTTTCACAACTACAGGGACCACTTATATATGAATGCATGAACGAACGAACGAATGAATGAATGAATGAATGAATGAATGATGATTCAACGTGCACCTGAAAACTGGGTAAAAAGCCAGTTAGTTCAGCATACAGATTGAGGCCGCTCATCATCCTCGTATCCGCTTGCACTCACGTTTAATAATGCATCTTGTGGCCTCGCCAGGTGAGTGAACAGGTGAGTTACCTGTACGACCTCGTCAAATGCAACTGAAATGGTGTGCACGTACCTGCATTCACATCGTGTCTGCAACAGCTACGAGCAATGCGTACAGATCTGTTCTCACGTGCGTGGACATTATATATAATATCAGCAGTTATTGTACGCGATCAGCCGGCTGCACATAAACATCCTGCTAATGTGACAGCCATTACGGTGGCCTGAAAAGTATTATCATAATTATTGATCGCCACTGGTGCACGTTGCCAGGCCTCGATCAACGCAGCAGAACAGCTCCATTTATTTGCCTGTTGCACAGTTTATTATCCTACTATTACCTGCACGCCAGCTAGGCGTATGCCGTGCGAAGCAGGTATTGTTTACAGCGGCGTCTGGCCACGCGTGTGATCCGTCTGTTCGCGCAAAAATAGACAAACTAGTCTCAGAAATTGTCGTAACTAGACAGGAATATGCTATGTGAACCCTGGAAGTAAGTAGACCTTGGTGACATCTGACCTTGACCTTTGACCTTGAGTTGCTCTTTAGCATCTTGATCCGACAACTCCTGTGTTGAGTTCGTATCTATCCATGTGGATTCTCTCGCACGCAGCGAACACCCCGACAGCTGAAACTGATGGCGATTTCGCTCCAACGGGGGCCGGTTGACCCAAAATTTCAGGTTGAAGGGGTCGGCCCCCACCAACCATTCTTTTCCTCGAAAAACTAGCCTAAATGACCTTTCGTACGGTATACAAATCTGGACTGATTTTTCTTCCGTTTTGTCACAATTTAGGCGTTTGACAGACGGATAGAATTCTCACCGCTAGACCGCGTCTGCAATTTGCATTCCATGCAGCGCGGTAAAAATAACTGTCTACATATTAGCACGTATTTTATTCGGTGCTGCAACACACAGTAACATATCAAGCAACAGGTAACAACACAAAACCCTGGGACAACGACATGCAGACACTGCTGCAAAATAAATATGCAAACGACGCCAACGACATTAACAGATTATAAAAAGTAAGGGGTCACAGAAAATTATCGACATTTTCCCAAAAGAACCTTTTCCAGATCCCTCTCCCCAAAAAGTGTACAAGTAAAATGGTTGACGTTCATTGGCACTTACATTGTCGAAAGTGCATGATAGTACCAATCAACTTACACAACGTCAGCAATAAAAACGATACTTTTAAACCATATTTTTACTAGATAGATTCGCAACTTTTGATAGTTTTATAAATGACTGTGATAAAAAATATATAATAGTAGTTTGGACGACATTTTAAAACGCGTACGGTGGACATTAACCCCTTCCTCCTCAGCCCTCCTGTCGTATAGTTTGTAGGACTTGAAATATGCTGACTGTCTATGTCCCCTTATATAACACAATGAAATAACCCGACATCCATGCAGTGTGCAAAATGTTACATATCAAATGTGAGTAAACATATTCATTCATTCATTCATTCATTCACTCATTCATTCATGTCAATAACATCAATTACAATGCAGACTGCATATCAACAATCAATCAAACAAATGAAGCAAATCTCGAGTTTCAAAACGGCAATAACTCAGTTGTATATAGTTTTCTTACAAAAAAAAGACATTCGCGGCACGCAAATGACCGTAATAAATCAGTGCAGCAAATGAATTATGCTTATTACAAAACGGATTTGTGTCTACAATTACCATTTCATTTCTCGCAATCTTCAACCAGCCAAATCTGCCACACACAGACACGTGGTATGCCTGTTTAGCTCCAGCTTTCGTCAGTACCAAATTATACTACTGCTACTACTACTACGACTACTACTACTACTACTACTACTACTACTACTACTACTACGACTACTACTACTACTACTACTACTACTACTACTACAACTATCACAGCTACTACCAGAATTAATAATAATGCTCCAGCTCTTCAAAAAGGGAATGCAGAACGCCATGACCATATAAGAATTGCCATTGCAGCGATTTCCACTTAGCCAAGTTTAAATATCCACGCTTACAAGCTTTGTGCTGTGAAAAGTGGACAAAAGTAATAACAATAACAACAATAACAAACGGACTGCCTTCTAATCTAAGGCCGACCACCCGCAAATGCATGCATTTAGTTACACGTGGTCACTTCCGATCACGTAACAATGATGGTGGACACCCCATTCGATCCGCCATAGCCGTAAACCCTGTGCTGCACACTAACTTCACGGCTCTACTTGTTAGACAACCTGAGTTACTGCCGACTGAAGTTTCACATTGCAGGAATAGGGACTTTTGACCTTCTTTGTTTCCGTGACGCTGAACTTCACCCGATGACTTTCATATACGATTGAATGATTGAGTAAGGCTTAACGTTCCACCAAACACATTATAGGTCATATGGGGACGGGTTTTTACGGGTCAAATGACCCAACCAACAGTGTCAAAGCACTGAAGGAACACACAAAACACTAAACCAAATAGAACAAAGCACCAAAATACATCTTAACTAAGGAATACAGATATATATATACAAACTTGACCCATATTCCATGATATACCGGATGAGCGAAAATGAACTTCCTACATCGAGGCTTTCGAAAGCTATCGTCCGACAGACATACAGATACACACACACAGACAGACGCCCTCGAAATTATATGCCGCTTAGCGGGTGGTCAAAAATATGCATGCAACAACTCTGCGCACAAACTGTGCAGATGAAATGTCTGACAATTTACAAAATATTAATCGTCCACGCGGGACACTCTCCTCCCACAGTCAACACACACGTGGGACTCAAAACAAAACGGAATTACGCCTTCGCTACAGACGTCTGCTGCCAGCGCAGAAATACCCGTATAACAAAATAAATCTGCAAACATTCTAAACAATCATGACAAGGTTTAAAAAAGTTCCATTAAGACCAGAGCTGACGCTACCAAGCAAAATTACTGAATGGTGTTAGATACAGTTAACCATAAACCAATTAACATTACTGGTAATTAACATTCATAAGTACTCCATGGTACAACTGCATTGAGCAAACATGTTTCTAACTGGCAAAAGCAATCTGTTACTTTAACTTAGAGCCGGCAGCGTACACTAACATCAATTGATATTCTTAATTAACATTATTTAACATTCAATAACAACAGCATCAAGAAAACACATTTCTTATTTACACAGTCAACGATGGGCAAAAACAAACAACCGCATCCAGTTAGTTAGTGCCAGCTGACATAAATCAACATTAATTAACTACTGCTTTACTCATTCTTGGCAAAACAGCCTGCTGCATCTACTTATAGTCAGCTAACATGAATCAACATTAATTAGCATTCATTAACTAATGTCTTACACACTCTTGGCTTTTTAATCAGTGTATTTCCACTTGCCACCAGTGGTCTTGCCGGATCCATCAACAATCACATAGTGAGTCAGAAAAACGTGGCAGTCTATGTTTGATTGTATGTAAAATTATTATAATTTTAGTATCACTTCAATCACAAATATAAGTTTCATGCAATCATAGTAAAGCTGCCCACGTATGTGCACGCTACCTGGTACGTCTTTTAGTGACATTTTAGTTCGTAAACGTCGTCAGCAGACAATGACGCTTTGATGACGTCATTAGGAAGATGCCGTTAAAACAATAAATAAGTAAATGTACGACTTATTATTATTATTTTTACATTGATTTCCCGTTACAAAGTGCAAAATTTATTGAAATCAATCAAGATTTGACAAAGTTGCAGTCGAATACAGACTACTGCTTTTCTACCACCCACAGAGTACAACTGGACATCTTTGTAGACTGCTGCAGCAGGCCGGAGTCCCGTCTGATATGCAACCAACAATGTCAAACCACTGTCAGCAACTGCTCTCAACTATAAGTAAATGTATTTCTTATTTATAAAACTGACAAAATACCGGCAAACCATACAGCTGCACTAAGTTACATTTGGCCGACAAGCATAACTCGCAAGCATAACTCATTAACAAATGCCTTACTGCTAAGTCAATGTTATTTCTCAGCTATCAAAACTGATCAACAATGATCCATTATGCACTATCTAACAATGGACCGAAACTCAGAAATGTTAATATTAGCAAAACTGGTCATATATACAGGGTTGTAGCTAAACGTCACATCACTCGGGAACAGACTCCGAGTCAGAACTTGCTTTCTTAAGACCAAGACCAAGACCATAAACTTCAAGACCAAGAACAACACTCAAAGATACCAAGACCAAGGCCAACACTTTGGTCTCCAAGACTAACACCATGTAAACCGAGTCTGGAGATCGAAGCTCAACCCACGATAACTACCCAGCTGGTTGATTATTATTTTTTCATCTTATAATCACGAGCCCAGTGTCTCAATACCATCAAGGCTACTGTTTCTACAGAGATTGCTAACACCTTTCGCTAACTGTGGGTTAATAAATTATTTCTTAAGTCCAAGATCAAGTCTCAGAAGCCCGAGGACCAAGACCTAGGGGTACCAAAACCATGGCCAAGACTGTGGAAACTAAGCCTAGCGGCATCTCATGACCACAAGAACTCCAAGCCCGACTGGACACCATGTACATGATAAATCGTGCACAGGGGACTAGGCTGTGCTTCACACATATGCACAATAACAACGTGTCCCAGGGCAGCAAAAACCTGCATGCAGCCATTTATGTCAGGGTTGACCCGACACCCCCTGGCTGAGACATATGGACTCGTCCTCGCAGCGTTTGCTGCAGGGCGAGTCAACATCGCGCACACAGGGGGGTGTCGGGTCGAAATAATAAACCAGCTCTCAAGGACAATGGTCAAATGTCATCAAAATTTAACCACTTCCACTGCCGGTGCAGACCACACCCGAACTCCCCAACTGAGGGGTCCACGGTGGTGAAAGGACCCTATCACGGTGTAAAGGGGGCCTGAAAGGGTCTTACTGTTAGTGAAAGGCTGTGTACGTTGGCGTAGACGAAGAGTCAGATTAGAAAGTGATACGTGAAGGGCCCATACACATGAACTTTGTGGCCAGTGACGACTAGAAGACGGTCGTTATTTAGGAGGTGACGACTATAGAAAGGTCGCCAGAAAATTGAGGACCAATTGGTGTAGTTCGGGGGAGGGCCTCATTCAGGCATGCACTGGCACTGACCATTGTGACAAGTTATGTCAATTTTTGTTGAGTAGATTTTCAGTTTCTGCACGATTGATTGATTGAGTAAGGCTTAACGTCCCACCAAACACATTATAGGTCATATCGGGGACGGGTTTTTATGGGTCAAATGACCCAACCAACTGTGTCAAAGCACTGAAGGAACACTAAACCAAATAGAACAAAGCACCACGATACATCTTAACTAAGGAATACAGATAACACAAAGTACAAAAAAAATTAAACCCAGGTTCAGTCGCCTCCTACGACCTCCGGCCTGGAAATGGAGTGGGACTATTCTGGTAGAAAGGGAAGGGATGGACAAAAGACTTCATGGACAGTGATGACTAAAAGACGGTCGTTGTTTAGGAGGGTGATGACTATAGAAAGGTCGCCAGAAAATTGAGGACCAATTGGTGTAGTTCGATGGAGGGCCTCATTCAGGCCTGCACCGGCACTGACCACTTGTAGGGTTCATTGTGATAAGTTACGTCAACTTTTGTTGAGTAGATTTTCAGTTTCTGCACGATACACACAGCGAGACTGTCACACAAACTGACGCGAACAAAAACAGTAACCACTTCCCACAGCATGGCTGGCATGCACGTAACTGCAGCTGCAGTTTAATAAAAAAAAACATGAAATGCGAAAACTTTCTTTGTGACAAAGTACGTAACAGCGAACAGCTGCAGAAATCGGCCAGCGAATAACTCGCTCCAAATTGAAACGGCAAAAACAATCCATGCATTTCTCAGATATACAGAACAACAAAAACATCACTTTATCTGTCCAATGACTGTGACATAAGAAGCTGATAACTTGAACAACACACACAAAAACAACTGTCGTTATGGCCATTTGCCACCCTCACATGGCCTAGCTGGTGGCATCCTAAAGGTCTCTAATGAAAGAAAACCACCGGAAATTGCTGAAATTGTAGTGAATACTGTTTTCGAAAACCAATCAGTAGAGGCAATGCATCAAAGGCCATACAGATACTAACAGGAAATAATCACAAACTTGAAATATGAAGAAATTAGAAAAATGCTGTCGCCTGTCGGCAATCACCACAGGTATGCTGTCAGGTGCCAGGTACAGTACCTGCTGCAGCCAACAGGTACACTTTTGCTAAAATTTAAACTTAACACATTTCTTTCTGCAAATTGCTCAACACGGCTGCTGCAAGTGTATGTGTAACTAAATCTTTCAAACGACACTGGTCGCAGTAACATGAAAAACCATCATACGATGCAAACTCGTCAAGACACGAACTGCAAGACAATTCACCTGAATACGAAACTAAAAAACTATGTCGATATAAACTCGTGCAGTGCATCAAAATAACAGTTCCACACCTGCAGTGCAGGTATATCCATCTACACAGATCTAACGTACTGTTGTGCACAGGGGACTAAGCTGTGCTTGAGATTAATGTACAATCGTCATTGGCGATCTTACAGAAAAGCAGTCCGGATGCTACAGCATTGCTAATGGGCTATTCTGATAGTAATTCTAACCTTAACTGTCACCCTAACCTTAACACCAACCGTAAGCCTAATCCTAAGTCTAGGTTTCCTGATTGGTCAATGCCGATGCAACATTGGGATGGCTGTTCTATAACACAGTCCGATTGTCATCAGCGACGTTGCTCTGCAATATGAAGCTGGTTGATAGATGCAGTACAGTTACAGCTGGTTACGGTTTAGCAGACAGTGAAGTACTAGCGAGAAGCAGCCCACACCCAACGTGCACGTGTTACCGGCAGAGATAACAGAATAGCGACTACATTTTGACGACCCACTCGGCACGTGGGTTGACGCGACAAAGTGACAATATGTTGGTCTCGCGGTCAAGTCTCCGTTCACCTGGAAACACAATCAATCAATCAATTAATCAATGATCAATCACCCGATCAATCGGATCAATCAATCTCTTGATCACGTCTCTGATCCTCTAGAAACCCTAGCCACTGTTCAATTAGTCGATGAATAAATGGACCGATCGATTAATAAAGAAATCCATAAATAAACTGACAAATTGATAAATCTATCAACTGACCAATGAGCCAGTCATAGAACCAGCCAGTCTGTCAATCAAAAAGTTACCACTTATACGAAGTGGTCAGCAGTAAAAATACAAAGAAACTATTATATGTTTAACAAATAACAAACTGATGAGAAATATACAGGTATTTTTAAGAAGCATCCTTCAAGTTCGTACTGTAGTTTTTAAGTGTCTGAGGATTGCTCAGCACTGTTACTTCAGTACAGTACAGTACAGTACAGTATGGGCATAATGCTATACTTGAGTCATGTCAAACTGATATTTACCATTATACAGCTGACTATATCACACTTACAGAGAACTTTAAAACTGCTAGTTTCTGACATTTATTTTTATCTAAATAGTGCTGTCCAAAACAGTTCCTAAAAAATCTTTAATGCATTTCTGTTTGATGAAGCATTTAAGCTAGACTAAAGCAACCAGCCAACTGTGGCTCCAAGAGTTCATGAGCTCACGATAGCATAACAATATGAACAGTTTTTTAACTATCCTTATAAACAATGTTCCGATTGTGCTAAGGTTTTTACGACGTGTGACACAATAATGTCACTCTGAATGCAAACATAGCTGCTTAGTGGTACAAGCACAAAAACAAACAGATGACACAGTGCTGTTCTGTAGGACACAGACAGGGCTGGCTGCCAATCACCTTTGGTGGGCAGCTAGTCTCCGCCTACTCGGGCTATATATTTACATATGCCAAATGACACCAAGCTGACAAAATGCCTTATGGTATTCGCAGCCAATTACACATAAAATGAGATGAAAAATGAAAGTGCAATGATTTAAAGTGTGTTCAAAAACCGACTTAGAGCCGGCTTAGTCTAACACACCATGCAAACAAATCCAGCCGTTGAGCAGATATGGCAGTGCTATCAAAACTAAGGAACACAGAAACGAAATAAAAGCAGAGATGCAAAACTGAAATCCCAAACAACCAAATCGAAACTTTAACGGACAGCCCTAAAACTGGCCAGCCTGCTTATGGGTAGTAGTTAGGCTTGCACATGAAGCTAGTGACTGCTAATGGTTACATACCAATGTTTCCGCCAACTTCGTACAAATGAATGCTTGGCTGAACGACTGCAGAAGCCACGCTGTCAAGCTCGTCACCATATCTATCATCAAGCGACATCAGAAGCCAGTAAAATAACAGTTCAAATCATGCCACTGTCCTTGCATGTTAATGCACATTAAACAATTAACAACAACAGCAACAATTCTTTAAACTGAATTTCTCTTTATTTCTTATTAACAGCTGGCACTCCTTACCTGCTTGTCCTCCCTAATGCAGTTACAGTGCAACAGACTAATCACTGAAGTCACCTTTGACATAGTGCTTTGTCACGCCAGCCACACAGACTGAGATCGGCAAGCAAACGTTCGTTCCTTCAGTGCTTTGACACTGCTGGTTGGGTCATTTGACCTGTAAAAACCCGTCCCCATATGACCTATATTGTGTTGGTGGGACGTTAAGCCTTACTCAATCAATCAAGCAAGCGTTCTGTTTATCACCGTCAATTGTCTCAAACTCTCTACCCTGAAGCTTGTGGTTGTCTAGTAGTGCAGCCAGTTTTAAATGACAGCTGAAAATGTTAATTCTACCATCTACGACGTCACACTGACCAAGCAGCATGATCGAGCATGCCTGAATCAACTCACAGAATTTACGGCACTACATAGCTGCACTGCAATGTATACTAATAAAACAATTATCACAAATATCGCAAAATTATAAACAGTTAATTATACTTACAATGCAGAGTCAGTAAAATAATTATAGTTGACTACTGCAATTATCAAAATATCAAAATTCACTTTTCCTGGCTAATCTGGAATCTTTAAAAGAATGTAGAATAAAACTTAGTCAGTCCTTTTTCAAGAAAATACTTTCCACTGACAGCTGCCTGCATACTGTCCTGCCTCCTGAACGTAATAATGAAATCTTGTCTAAATTACGTAACCCCTTATAATACCCAATACCTTACTCTAGAACTAAAAAATATCAGTCCTTCCTTAACTATGCCCTTGCCAACTTCCAGAACAGTATATGATTTGTATTTTATTGTACATTTTATTTTTCATATTGCGAACTGCTCATTGTGTATTTTATATCGTTGTGTTTTTATTGTATCCTACGCCTACTGCTCATTTTTTACATGTATATTTGTCATATTTTTTAAATCCAGCTTCTTGGCTGCCACATTGAAATAAATGCTTGTCTTATTATGCACACAGAGGCAGTAACTAAAGCAATATTCTCAGTGCAGCAGGCGTAGAAACTATAGTCAACCTGAAGCCATCAACAGGAGACGGCGAGTGTGGCGTAAAACGTTCGACGACGTCGCCAGCTGTCAATTGCTGATCCAACTGTATTGCTGTGTTGAACTTGCTCAGCTGAGGCGCTGTTACTCGTATCACGCAAGACGATGGCGGAAAACCCTGCAGTACACCAAACAATGAATTCCTAACAGTGGTCATCCAACACAGCGGAGAAGATGGGAGTAATTGGACATTATTCCCCAACAGTGTATGTAGCCCCCAACCTAATGAAGCCTTTCAGGAGGATCCAAGGAGAGGGCTAAATGTCATTTTGTGATCAACAGCTTTGAACTAGAGTGGTAAGTGAGGTTCCATTTATTTGTTTCTTATGAAAATTGCACAAGTACACACAAAAAATAAAGCAAAAAAAAACAACAAAACTATGCAACTATGACATGTACAGACAATAAATGATAAAATCGACATTCTGGGCCACACAAGACGAAAATCGCTGCCTGTTTCCTTTTTATCGAACTCATTCAGAGAGGAAACATGATAGTTAAGGTGCAGCGGACTGTTTTTTTGGTACTCAAGCTGAAACATTTCAGGTATTACATGAATTACACTTTACCAACAATCACATCGCTGCCTCTCAACAAACCAATATCTTGCAACAATTGCCTCAATTAACAGCAAAGTGCAGGAGGTTACACTTGTTACAACACACATCTATATCAATCTGCACTTTCTGTTCATGATTTATGGCCAGGGGTTTTTAACCGGGGTGGATATGACCCCAAAAGATGGGAAAAGAGGTCAGAGAGGTGCAAAAACAAGCAGCTCGCAACGTGAGACAATTTAACATAAATATATTGACAGAAAGGAGCTTTTATGTAACCAAGTGCTAAACAATGTGAGACAGTTGAGCAGTTTTTGATCTTAAAGCTAACAAGAGCACTTGGACAGCGCTGACCTCTGCCATAGCAAATTTAACAGGAACTTCTTTGTCCAGATACATCTGTGATAAAATTTTCATGAAGAGCCAATCTGTTTTTGTTTCCAGAGATCTCAGCCAAACTGGGGAAAAATGTCATATCTCGCAATGTTAAAGACTCCTTTGGAAAATTCATTGAGGCATCCAAATGCAGACGACATCCTAAATTTAATCAGTTCTTTCTTGCCTACACATATACTTTGGGTGAAATTTTCATAATATTCTGATCAACAGTTTGTACATGAAGCTGCTAACAGACAGAAGAACAGACACACAAACAGACACACAAACAAACAGACAGACACACAACCAGACAGACACACAACCAGACAGACACACAAACAGACAGACAGACACACAGACAGACAGACACACAGACAGACAGACAGACACACAAACAGACAAGCGCCATGTAAAACATAACCTCCATGGCAGCATTAATAGCACTGCTAGTTGCCCGACATATGTAACTGTCATTCGTCACTAGAAACATGTAGTTTAGACAGTGCTGCAAGGGTTTCATGGATCAGCTAAATGGCTGCAAGGTTAAGTACCATCGACTTAGGCATGGAACAGACGGATGGACACACACAGACAGACAGACAGACAGACATCAGGTCCAATCCTTAATGAACTTCTAAATTATGCAGTGGGGCACATAACAAAAGCAATCAAAATACCTCTTCAACTAAGTCTGATTTTTTCCGCCAATCCGGTTTATTCTTTTTTCCAAGTCGCTTCAAAAACTACAAAACATCCAGTCCACGCAAATCACCAGCCAACTTTATAAATTTTTAGATTTAGAAAGATGTCATAGTCTCACATATTTTATCTACTGCACTCATCATTAATGTCAAAAAATGCAAACAGCAGTATACCACATAATACACAGTGCAACATAAAATTAACGCATGAATACTATTGTCCTTATTCTAGGTTCTGTTTAATTTGCACATTTTCTGGCATCATCAGCCATTATACGTAGACACCCAAAGAACTAACTTGTAAAATGCTTGAGAAGTACTGAAGTGGGATTTTTAGCATGCCGAGTACTCATGCCGTTGCCAGCTGACAGTAAAAAATAATGAAATGGAACGAAAATAATGCCAGAGAACAACATTTTAATGCAGTACCAGTAACACCGAAAAGTAGCATAATAGACAACACAGCAACAGACAGAACACGTTAAATAAACAGTGGATTGATTGATTGATTGAGTAAGGCTTAACGTCCCACCAAACACATTATAGGTCATATCGGGGACGGGTTTTTACGGGTCAAATCGGGTTTTTACGGGTCAAATGACCCAACCAACAGTGTCAAAGCACTGAAGGAACACACAAAACTAAACCAAATAGTACAAAACACCACAATCCATCTTAACTAAGGAATACAGATAACACAAATTACACAACAAAACACAAACTAAACCCAGGTTCGGTCGCCTCCTACGACCTCCGGCCTGGAAACGGAGTGGGACTATTC
>Ga0209562_1000603_pt1 | contig 12408 bp, 10 predicted proteins | sample WorMetvacBELIZE2_FD_187399 | JGI IMG/M metagenome (GOLD analysis project Ga0209562, IMG submission 187399) | Marine gutless worms symbiont microbial communities from Max Planck institute for Marine Microbiology, Germany - Olavius vacuus BELIZE.2... | ecosystem: Host-associated > Annelida >...
GCGGCGGAGATTTGGAGCGTGGGAGCGGTTACTTTAGCAATAGCGTGTGTTTTAAGAGCAACGACTAAGAAAAGGTCGTCAACTTTTTTGAGGAAAAAACTCAAAAAGTGCACCCCGGTGAAAATCCTGGCTACGCCTATGACTGCAGGGGCCTAATTGGTTTGTTACAGCTTTCGAATTTGCAGACGGGTGAAACACTGAGTGCAGCATGTAGCCGTGAATCAGAGACAGCTATCTGTTATCCGCAGTGCAAGATAAGATGAGGTATTTAATGAAAATGTAGCCATCAAGTGCTACGCCTGCATGAGGTACGCAAGTCGATAAAAGAATAAATTACGTTCACAGCATAACTGTTGAGGACATAGGCGTAGCCAAGATTTTGTCTGGGATGCACTTTTTTCCTCAAAAAAGTTGACTACCTTTTTTTCGCTCGTCGCCCTCAAAAGACGGTTTGAAACTACTAAATCAACCACTCCCACCTCCAAATCTCCAAAAAATGTCCTAAAATTGACTCTTGCTCTGCCTGAGGGTGCACTTGGTGTGCTGGGGTGCACTTACAAATTTTTTCTGTAAAAAAATTACATCTTAAATTTTTTTCTCCGTGCAGGTGCACCCATTGCACCACCCTGGCTACGCCTATGAGTTGATGACTTCTCGTGTTGACAAAGCAGTAGGCCTATATGAAATCTCGTGCCTGTCGAGTAGTTTATATAGATAACGTGTGCTGCAAAATAACTTCATTAGGATGCAGGATACTGAACTAGCAATATTCCTTAATTTATCTTCTATGTTTTTATGTAATGACGATGCTACAACAGTCTCGTCCAGTGATCTACAGATTACAGATGCGCCGTTAGGTTTGCTACTTGGGCGTTTTGGGCATCGAATGGCTGCAGTCGGATGCTGCTGCTGCTGCTGATGGTAATAGTGACGCTGCAGTACTCTCACGGATGTTCTTCAGAAACTTCACCGCATCTGCATGCAGTCAAATTTTGTTACACGCGTATCGGCATTAACAGCTCAACAAGAACGATTAATTAACGATATAGGCTAGTCTAATATAATAATATTGGTATCAAATCAAATCTAGTCATTTTTAAGTCGGAGAACAAGGTGCATAACACAGAAGTAATGACAGACAGACAGAGACAAGAGGCAAAGAGATACAACGTAGCATTGGACGTAGCGTGAGAGTAAACAATATGGTGGGCGACGGCGAACCGTCGATTGGTAGGCCTATGCTGCGCCTACCAATGTGCATTTGTGCAAGTGCATTTGTTCTCGCTGTGACCTTGACCTTTGACTTTTGACCTCAAAATGTAATCAGTTCACCCTTGTTCCCAACAGCAGCTAACTTGTAAATTTGGTGAAATTCTTGTTGTGAGCGGTTTGTAGGGCCATACTAGGGCTGAAAAACTTACGGTTTTTTTTTAGAAAAAGTATTTAGGTTTTTTAGGTTTTAATGTACGAAGACTGGACACAAAATTATAACCCAGAAATGCACATAGAATTTTTATACATGATACACCCATTCCCCTGCCATATCATTTATAGCCATGTGTAGACTATACGTTAACTAATTAGACTAAAACTGAAAGGCAACAATTTTCTGCTGTGACTGTGAGTCTAAAATCTGGATTTTAAAGGTTTTTAAAAACCGAAAAACCTAAAATTTGGACTTTTGAGGTTTTTAAAGGTTTTTTTTGTAAAAAATAAAAACCTAGGTTTTTAAAACCCACTTCTACAGCTCTGGTTTGTACGAGGATGGTGCTAATAACTTGTAGGCCTATGATCACGCACGCACGCACGGACCACGTACGCACGGACAGGCCGAAAACGGAATGCCTGTGGCGGCTAATCGCCGGCGAAGGCATAAGAACACCATGTCAGTGTAACAACACAAAGCAATGTACAACAAGTTATGCGCACCAAACGAATCGGACCTATTTTCACGTGGAAATATTACGGTGGCCCATAAAAAGGGCACCCTTTTTATTTTTCAAATATAACTACGTCAAAAATTGACCGATTTTCATAGTTATTGGTATTCGTATCCCTGAGGATATATTTGTAACAACACATTGTAATGTTTCTCAACTTTCCTGAATAGTGTCTCTACAGCACCTTGTGAAACCTGAAAGTCGTGAACAATACCGTGACCCAATAAAAAAGTAAGTCGAAACGTTTTTGTCATATCTTCGGCAAAACTTGCAAGATTCTGATAAAATTTGAGTGTCCTGAACAAATTTGCCACAAAAGAATGTCAGTGCTTTCCACCGACCTGATGAGTTACATTACATTAAACTGTGAAACGTAAAACTAGTCTTTTAGTTGTAAATACGACAAACAATAACCCGTGCCGCCGGTTCCGTGACTTGCACCTCCACTCGTTTTCGACACGATGTATCTACAGCACAGGAAAGCATATACCTAGAGCAGCTGTCTAATTTCATCATCATATTTAACCGCAAACGCATTGAACTCATATGCATATAACTACGAAAAGCTCAGCTACCACAGAGATAGCGCGGGTCGGTGGTCATTACGCCGTTCCAGGTCACTCGAGGTCACTGATTTTTGTACCAATCGAAAGCCGTATGAGACATCCTATACTCTGGACCTATCGACGACGCCACTGACGAATGGCTGCCACAATGACGACGTGATCCAGCTTGGCCCACTTTGTTCTCGGTCGCTTTTCATATCGTCCAGATCAGTGATGCGTGTTTTGCACATCTTCTCTTGCAGTATAATTCCCCAACCGCTCTAATCAACTGGATTCAAATCTGGGCGAATTTTGAGGCCACAGTAAGATAGGATAAATTCTGGAGTTTCTTTCTTTAACAACTCGGTGGTTACGTGGTAACACATGCGCGTTGAACATTTTAAGTTTCACAAGGTAGTGTAGAGACATATATTCAGGTGAGGTGCAAAACGTTTATACAATTTTGCATCTAATTTATCCAGGAAACTATCTACCAAATGGCATTAGAATCGGCCGCGTTTTGTACAAGACATTATAAAAACAACTTGGTCTCTTTTTCCGGCCACAGTGTAAATTAATTATTTCATCTTATCTCGCACGTTTGCTAGACATCGCACAGTAGGCCTAATTGATGATATTATCGCTTTTGACAGGAGTGCCTCTATCTAACGAATTTGTTCTTAAAAACCTATGAGAATATCGCCATAAAACTAGATTCTTTGGAATACATTTATGTCACTGAATGTATCGGTCTACCTCTAACCACTTGAGTAATTTGCCCCAAAAAGCTGCCGGATTTAGTAAATTAACGCAAAATAGCAATCATTCTGCCGTTCAAGGTCATTCAAGGTCACCAATTTTGGTACCAATCAAAAGCCCATATGCGACTTCCTATTAGTGATTAACTTACGTTCTGTCTCTCACCGTTTCCAAGCTACTGCACTGCACATTAGGCCTATTAGTCAAATTTTCGCTTTTGACAGAAGCTACGTCTCTTTAACACACTCGTTCGGGGTGAAGCCTTAAATTCAAGACCACGAAATATATATAACGTTCTCAAGAAACTAGAAACATCGCTCTATCGCGCGGTGTAAAATGCGTTTCGATATCTTGAACCGTTTAGATTACGAGTGTGACAGACAGACAGACGGACAGAACCTGCGTTAGCAACAGCGCCGTCTAACGACCCGTAATAAAAACTGCTAAAACGCATGCATTAACGGTGGACAGCCGAGGGTCTATTCTATGCGTGCAATTTGTGCAGTCCCAGTCTGCGCAGCCAAAAACCTGGAGACATCACCAGATAACAGTGTGCAAATAGGATATAAACATTGGCCAAAGATGATTATGAAGCCTCTCAACTTGCACTGACACTCAGGTCATCTTTTCTGCAAACTGTGGTGTGTCTATTTTCAGCATTACAGGGTGCGGCATAAAAAACAACCCCATAAGAAAAATTCAATTTATCGGAAACCATGTAATTTAGATTCCTGAAACTTGCACCATATAATACTGAGAAACACTACCGTATTTTCTGAAAATTTCTTTCATATCATCCACATGAAACAGAAGTTCCAGCTGTCTGAACTGAAAAAGGACAATTTTGCAACTGGACGATCTCTATTTCCGTGACAGTTATTCAGAAAATGCGTATAAAGCTTTCGTTTCGTCATCCTTGCCTAGTAGGTTTACGAATTTACTTACTACTTACTTACTCAACCCTCTTGACTATCATGTGTGGGGTGCGATGCTTGACAAGTATCAACGCTATGTACCGAAGCCAACGAACATTTCGAAGCTGAAGACCGTCCTGAAGGCGATCTGGTATGACTTGCCTCAAGGCCCAATTGATGAAGCAGTACTGTCATTTCGCAAAAGGCTTCAGGCATGCATTAAAGCAGCTGGTGGACATTTAGAACATGCTTTGTAAACTGATGTTCGTAACATTAACATTTCCTTTTGCTTTGCAATTGAAACATTTATTATTTCGAGTGATTACAGGGTGACTGGAGTTGTTGTTCACTGAATAAAATTCACTTTTGCATTTCGTACAGCCATATTTCTGTTACTTGACAGAATATTTGAATGAGATTTACACATGTTATAGGCAATTTCTTCGACAGTAAACACTGAAAAAACAGCTAAATTCGCTTAGCAGTTTTTAGAAAAATTTAATTGTTCTTAGGGGTTTTTTATGCCGCACCCTGTAGAGTACTCGGTCTTGTTGGCCGCTGTGGCATCGTCCGCCTCAATGCGCATGTCATGTTCGTAGAAAATGCCTTTGCGTGGAATGTATGCCGGATTCTGACGGTCCTCGTCAATGTCCAGCTTCTTTTCTGCCGTCTCTGACGACACCTGCTCCTATTCACGGTCACATTTGATAAAGTAGCATGCCAAAGTATACAACATAATACCACAAATAGATGTTATTAACCACCAGAGGCCCACAGTTAATTATCTACAGGCCAGATATGCTGTGCAAAGCAGGCATTGTTGACCAGCCGCGAAGCGGCGTGGTTTATAATTTCCGTCGCTTCTGTCTGTCTGTCAGATGATAACTTCCGAAGGCCCTGACGTAGGAAGTTCCTATTGGTGTATCTCCAGGGAATACTGGTCAAGTTCGTATATGAAGGTCATCAGGTCAAAGTCAATCTCACAGGAGCAAAAAAAATCGACAACCATCCCATACTCGTACAACAGAAACCTGCATAGCAGCACAAATCCCAATCCCCACGGTGAAAATTCCATTGCCAATAACTCTGCATTTATAACACATAGTGCGGTGAAGTGTGCGTGTAGGATTTTCGACTATGGCTGGTTGAATGGCATGACCACCATCTTTCTTATGTGACTGGAAGTAATTACCTGTAACTAAATGGATACATTAGCAGATGGTCATGCCTTAGAATAGAAGGCAATCTTCTTTTTACTAGTACATGTTCTTCGGTCAGTCAGGCAGGATGTGTGCATGTCCATATAAAAAAACCCTGAAAAGCTAATGACCAGAAATTGATGAAACTTGCCATTAGCATGTGCTAAGTGATTTGATTTTGGTAATATTTGAGCTCAATCTTTGACCTACCACAGCCAATGCGTGAGAGGTATCGACTTCATGACAGCCTCATACATCTACTTCAGAACATACAAGGTAAAGATAAATGCAGACCCATACTCACAGGTCAAGCAATGGGCTTAGGGATCATCCCAGTCTCTAGGCAGTCAGCCCACCGATGACATTAATCATAAACTTTGCGGTAAGCTACCATTACTTTTCACCACGCCTGCAGCTGTACGTCATCACTGCCCTTAGGCCAGTACCAAGTTATTACGCTGTTGTGATGGGTGTCGAATCCCCTCAAATCTCTTGATCGCAAGTCTGACGCTCTACTAACTGTGCCACCATGCCAGCTCGCTATATAACAATTCCTCAGCTTCACCATTTATGCTTCCACAATCAGCACAATATTTCTTTCAAAATACACAGAATATTTGTTAGTAGTTTAACGTGGAATCCAACTACACTGGCAATGAGAGTCATCAGTTACCTCGCCGTCTCCGCTGTGTCTTTTCTCACTCATCCAGACTTCGTCTTTCGCTTCATCTTCTTCATTCTCTTCCTCCGTTACAACATCCACTGCTTCAGCATCACTTGCATCGCTACCTTGCAGCACCTGACTCTGTCCAGAATCATCATCTCCATCTTCTTCTTCCTCACTGCCGTCATTGCTCACACCTTCCGAGACTCTGTGCGACCTCCTCCGATCCTGCTGCAAACAGGCACATTCCACCTTGCAGCTTCTCATAACATAAACATTCGAAGCGTAATCCTATGCAGCAAATTAACGGTCAGCACTGAACAGTGTAACAGTAAAGAAGAACAATTGCCACATGTGATTCTGAATACTAGCTGTAGCATTCTATCACGCAGAAAAAATGAACAAAGCTGGAAAAACAAAACACACAATAATTAAATCTGGGTCAAAATGCCACATTCATCAATACTGTGCGACGATGGCAACAACAAAGTAAATTTATACAGCACACTGTCGCAGAACGCTAATGCTCTGCATGAATCACTAGTTCGGTACCAGTACGTAGCAAACAACTAGATAGTCTCTGACGGCGAAGTTGACCAGTATGTTTCTGCCAGAAAGGTGCGTTTTTGAACAAGTGAATTCTGACCATATCTAGTCTCACCGTTTCCTTCACCTTTGACTTGTTGACCTCAAAATCTAATCCGTTTATCTTCGTCCCCAACTGTACCTACGTTGTAACTTTGGTGAAATTCCCACAAATGTTTTGCAACATACTGTGTTCATACACGCCCATCTGAAAGAGAATCCAGTTGGCGGCTAATCTCTGGTGAAGGCATAATAAAAACGTCATCAAGTGTTGGTTGCCGACAGCTGAATCAACTGAATCAGCCTGTTGCCGAATTAATTCATCGTCACTTCCAGCGAACCCCTAGAACATGGGATTTTACACTTTATTGATCTGTATGGTGCGTTCGTTAACTGACTTAGATTTGTCTGACACTGACAACATTGTACCCTTCGAAAATACCACTTCAACTAATCTGGTCAAATTTGCTCCGTGTCCCTTTATTTCGCCCTCTTTATTTTCATTAATCGGAGTGGTATTTTCGAACAGTACAATGTTATCAGTGTCAGGCAAATATAAGTCAGTAAACGAACGCACCAATACAGATCAACAAACAAGTAGCTCAGCTATCGCAGAGTGACCGTGCTGGAGGGTGGGTTAGTTATGGTCAAAAGTGGAAGAATGTAACTGGGAGACATTATTTATGGACATTATAGGTCTATACTGAACCACTGTGACGTATTTGGCCAGCAAAGCATTCGAATTCTGTGAAAAATCCAAAATAAGGGCTATTACGCAATTCAAGGTCATTGAGGACGGTACCAATTGAAAGCAAGTATGTGATTCCTATTAGTGTTAATGGAACTTTTCACGCTAGATGTTACGGCTGAGGCGCTACGGCGAAAATATATCGAAAATCGACAATTTCGCTCCAACGCGGCCACTTTGACGCAAAATTTCAGGTAGAAGGGGACGTCCCACTCCCCCACCAATAATTTTTGCACGGATAGTTAGGCCAATAAATGCCCTACAACATTGCTGCTGATAGTTTTCACACAAAAAAACTTTGTAGCAGACTGTCTTCAAGCAAAGTGCGATTTTAGAGGGAAAACGGCCGTTTTGCATTTTTCAGCCCTTCTTTGGGGGACTTAGGGGCAACGTATGATGATCATCTTAGGCTCATTGGAAAGGGCGTAGCGGACTTCCATTTCATTCACCATCATTAGATCGCGTAGAGAGCAGAGGTCCATCGCGTCGACTCCCCGTGACCACGATTGGCAGCGCTGTGCCATTCTGTTCTGATGCCAAATGGAGAGCCGTCTGCAATGTGGTGGAGCCACGTCTAACGTGGACACCGCGTGGTCTACACCAGCACGAGTCTGGACGGATGTTCCCCCTCACGCAGATGGCTTACCGCAGGGCTCGATGTGCCGGGACGTAACTCTCCAGCCTTACAACATGGCCAAACAACAGCAGCCGCCTCCTGGCGATTATCGGGGACCTGTCGGAGACTTCCTATTGATATTAATTGAACTATTTTCGCTAGGTTTTACAGCTGAGGCACTATGAGCGATTACTGGTTCAAAATTTGTGATTTCGCATCAACGGGGGCCGGCTGACCCAAAAATTCAGGTAGAAAGGGTCACCCCCACCAACCATTCTTATTCTCAGAAAACTAGCCTAAATGATCTTTCGTATGGCATAAAAATCTGCACTGATTTTTCTTCCGTTTTGTCACAATTCATGCGTTTGACAGACAGATGGACAGACAGAATTCTCATAGCTAGACCGTGTCTGCATTCCATGCAGCGCAGTAAAAATAAAATTCTATATTCTAGGGGTTTGCCGGAAGTGTCAATAAATTAAATAAGCAATTAGCTAATAGTCTGGTAAATAATTCTACACCCATAGGCCAGCCACAGGGAAAGCCCGTCAGGCAAATGTACTCAGCTGGTAGCACGGTACAACCAGAAGTCATCAGTAGCGGACTGAAGATATCACCTTGCTGGAACACTCTGCAGACAGCTGAACAACTCCACACTCAGTCAGCGGCTTACGTAGATATGACCACATACACATTGGCTTTGCATCAGTTTACAGGTTAACAATGCCCAGTAACAGGTACCAAACAGGTCTCACTTAAAGCCTTTGGAGACAGTTTAGCACACAGGCATAACCAGGATTTTGTCTGGGGGTGCACTTTTTTCCTGGAAAAAGTTTTAAAAAGTTGACGACCTTTTTTGTTGCTCGTTGCCCGCAATATACGATCTAAAAGTACTAAATCAACCACTCCCACCTCCAAATCTCCCAAAAAATGTCCTAAAATTGACTCTTGCTCTGCCTGGGAGGTGCACTTGGTGTGCTGTTTGGGGTGCACTTACAAATTTTCCCTGTAAATTACGCCTAAAAAATTTTCTCCGCCTTGGGGGTGCAGGTGCACCCACTGCACCCCCTGGCTACGCCTATGGTTAGCACTCATTATACATGCCTAATGTTAATATCGATGTTCAAACAACAGTGTCAACGCAATGCATGCAAAAAATAGCTTGTGAATAAACATAAAACTTCACAAGCAGAAAATGTACAGAAATGGTCAACCTCAGTAGTATCATCTGCGTCGGGTTCATCTTCAGATGCATACTCTGCAGCCTTTTCCTCCCCATCATCACCATCTTCCTCATCATCATTCTGATCTTCTGACTCAGAAATGCCTGCAGTTCAGACAAAAATAACAATCGGTGACTATGTGAATTACCTGGGGTAGTGTCAAGTTATAGTCCACTCTGTGCAAATTCCATAAACTACTTTTAACACAGCTAAATGTGGCACTCGACAACGGCAAAAATAATTCCAGTGGCACTGGCGATAACTATCATTCTCAAAACATCATCACTATGCAGAATGCAATGAATTCTTGGGCACTCGACTTAACTACTAGTTAATTACTTAACTTTATTTCCTAGTAGTTTGTCACTTCATCAAAAACACCCAAGATGTTATCATCCGAAGCACATTCCATTAGACTGCTGGGATTCAGATAAGATGGGATGCATAGTGATAGATCAAGTAGTAAAAAGACTAGCCATGATGACAAGGGAACATGGTGCACATTTGCATTCCATCTTGAATTTCAAATGTTCATAATCAGCACCGACTGTGAATTATGAGAGAAACAGCATTGCATTTTGTGAACAGCATTGCTAAAATTAACTGATACTTTAGTGTTGCGTGATTTTACTGCAAGAAATATTTCAATGCGAGAACATTCAAAACACCTGTCTTACTCCAGATAAAGAAATAGTTGAGCCCACTCTAAGGGACAATTCGATAAATACTGTGGGATAACTTGGAAGGGGCATACGGGCTTTCGACTGTTACCATAATCGGTGACTTTGAATAACCTTGAACGATATAAGGGCTGTTATCTTTACCAAATTTGGCAGCTCTGCGGGCCAATTAGATGACAGTGATTGAAGTAAGACAAATAATGTCTGTGACAGAAATGTCGCCCGTATAAGAATCTACTTTTCGGCACTATGCCCTTACATGCTTTAGGCCTACGGGGTATTCTCAGACGTTACTGGGACAGAGTGCGCTGAAGTGAGGTACTCCGACTTGACAACAAAAATTCAAGTTACGAAAATGGCGACCGACATGTGTGTGAACCACTTGCCCAGAGTCACTGTGTAAAAGCGGAATAACAGGAATCAAACCAGCAATCTCATGATCATAGTCCAATGTCCCAACCAATACACTAAGCCACATAAATTGTAACCAGTAACCACAGTCAACTAGGTAAGCCAACAACGCAGCAGACACATACACCCTGCTTCCTTGACGCCTAACAAATTGCTTCACGATATAGGCTTAATTACTGCTGTCAACCCGCCAACGCTTCTACAATAAAGCAGCATTTAAACCGCTCCGGGTACGCGACGGCTGGTAAATGCCATGAAGTGGGTGAAGCAGCCTTTGATCACAATCTACGAGCTAGGAGAACAACGGCTGACCGTCTAGAGGCAGACAGAGGGAGGGAGCAGGGGATTGATACAAGGACAGTGTGAAACGTCAGCCACAGATCTGCTGCTAGTGGGTGGCGGCAGCACCAAAATAGCAAGAAAATGAAGTAACTGATGTTACTGCTACAGTTGGATAAATATCTTCTGCTGCCGTATGGTAAGTGCATATATGCAACATTTGCAACATCAAAAAGTTTCTGAATAGCAATCTAACACAGGTGTATATCGAGTCCATGATTCGGTTCAGTTTGACCAGGTCCAAATGCTTGACCTTTCTGAAACGGGCCCGGTCGATTTCTGGCCATACCATTCTATCACTATTGTATAATAAATATAGCAGCAAATGATTTGCATATGCTTAACTTACCTGTTAAGTTCTGACTTAATGCACCACCTTCACTTTCCTAAACACAAATTCAACTCGATGCATAAGAATTGAAAAAATAAACACCCAAAAGTAACAATGTTAAAGTGGTCCTACTTTATGCCTCAATTCTCCTGATAGCAACTGTTTGTAAATTTTGTAAATTATCCTTTTCAGTTATAGCTAACATGACAAGCACTTGAAGCACGTTAGTCAAATGCATTAGTGCAAGACATCCCACTGTAGTACGATGTGTTATTTTATGGCAAAAAATTCAGTCGGTTCTCAGAAATTGTAGTTTTTTTGTCACAGTAACATCTTCAGGGTTCCCCCTGTTTTGTCATTCATAAATTTAAGCACTTTTTAAGGACCTTTCCAAGACAAATGTTCATACACTACATCGCGGCTGTAAGTCCACAAGTGTAAATAATTATTACCATATAGTTGTTACATGCCATATGCTGTTAGCTAATGTTGTTACAGTGACACAAAATACCAAAGATACACAGTATTACCAGTTGCTAGTATGGGTTTTTTCTGCCTTCTCTGCATACTCATAAGCTGATGAAGTTATAGTATTCACATCCTTTTCCAGATATCTTTTCTTTTTCTTCAATTTCATCATCTAAAGCTTTGCGTTTCTCTCCTCTTACAGTTGATTCCTTCTTTCGTTCATCTTCAAGGTAGTCCATGTACTTACGTCTGGCTGAAAAAGCTGCCAACAGCAGTGCCCTGTTGCTGGTGTAAATGTTCTTAAGCCCACCCATTGATGTCACATGATCACAAATGAGACGTTTAGCAACAAAGTTGTCCTCATTAAGGTTGGCAACCTCCACTGTTTGTTGACCGAAAACCCACGTTCCACACTAGCCTGACCATGTGGCAGTAACAGCAGTGACTTCACACACGTCCAAAGCTTACACAGAGATGGATAGTTGACCATGAAGACCATCGTGACAAAGGAAGTAAATTGTCAATTTTTCTGACATGCAACAACTAAATTTAAGCACTTTTTAAGGACTTTTAAGGACTTTTAAGCACCATCATCATCTTTAAGCACTTTTAAGGTCCTTGAATTTAGGGTTCATACCGTAGCCCAACGAGCTAATCGATATATCGTGGCATTCTGTATCGCGATATCGCGATATCGTAGGATATTTACTTATCAGGAGGGTGGCCGTAGTCAAGCTCAAGGACTTCAGACGGCCGGCTGTGATGTAGCGGTCTGCAAACAAGGCGGCCTCTGTTGCGACCGTTGTGACACCGAACTGATGCTCGTGTGCTGGACGATGCGGTCACGCGGTGGCGTCTGTCGGGGCCGTCGTTCGGGCGCCGTCACGTGATAGTTATCGCCGCTGTGCATTGTTTGTGGAATGTACAGCGTGTCTGTTTACGATATCGTGCGATATCTCGGCGCTGCGATAATCGCAGGGTTGCCG
>Ga0209562_1000604_pt1 | contig 12407 bp, 8 predicted proteins | sample WorMetvacBELIZE2_FD_187399 | JGI IMG/M metagenome (GOLD analysis project Ga0209562, IMG submission 187399) | Marine gutless worms symbiont microbial communities from Max Planck institute for Marine Microbiology, Germany - Olavius vacuus BELIZE.2... | ecosystem: Host-associated > Annelida >...
AATTGCCCAAGAATAACTAATACACTAAAAAGGCCATCAAACTTCAATTTTTCAGCATTTTGCGCTGTAATTTATCAAAATCTATTATGCAGACGCCTTTGTATTGTAGTAAGGAGCTGAAAATTACTTTCCGTTAATATTGTCAAATACCGTTGCATATCACCTTTAACTGTAGTGTAGGACATGCAGAGTGCGCTATAGTATATGTGAACTTGTGTGATTTATCATGTTACAGGTATCATTGTTGTTTATTGTTTTTATTAAATATTATTACAAACAAGTATAATTAGAGTGCCATAGAGTTTTAAAAATTTGAAGAGCACTTAACATTGAAAAGATAATATTAGCGCTGTGGATTTTAACGATTAATTAAGGGATTAATTGTTTTTAAAAACTTTTAACTATTAAAATTGTTTTTAAAGATGAATCGACAGTGTTGTGTTATTTGCTTATTTTTTACGTTATTTCACCAGGCTCTGTTTTCCGTAATAATGTAAATGAAAGACAGCGACAGTGAAGTCAAGAGATGATAGCAGAGCTGAATATAAGACCATTTCAGGCCATTTTGAGTAATTATTCTGGCTTCAGCTGACTGTAAACGGTAGTGTTTTAAGTCTGTGTAGAATGACTGTTGTATGACTTGTCATAAAGTCTTCACATATCACGGATCTAACACTTCGTTAATTTACCACTTGCAACGTGCGTTTTTATTTTTAACTAAAATTAACTCGTTAATTTTCAAAAAGTTAACTAATAAAATAATTTTAATCATTACCAGCCCTAGATAATATATGACAGAGCTGTGCAAAAAAGCAAGTCAGATGTGACAGTCCAGAGAACATTTAAACAGTAATTCAGTTAGTCTTGACGTCTGGCTGCACACTGGACACTGTTCAGTGAACAGTAATGTTTCAGCATCGGTGAAGCCCAGATTTGCTGTAGTTACATGCTGTAAGGAAGTCTGTCTGTCCTTCTTCTTCATGTTGTTTGCATTGACTTGTCAGCTCAAAAATGACCTGTGATGTGTTGAGTGGAATGTAAAACTGTACTAACTCAGCGTCTTCAGCAACGATCTCCAGATCAACGATCAACAGCAACGATCTCCAGTTCTGCTAGGCACCAGTCAAAGCTGCAAGATCATGGACAATGGAAATGTGTTCTTCAAGTGTTGTTTTTGTTACCATTACTGCTGGACGTATTTTCACTAACTGCTCTGTTGATGTCCTACAGATGAAATCTCTGAGTTATCACCATGTTCTTACTGGTGTAGTTGGTAGTTCTGCTAGGCACCAGTCAAAGCTGCAAGATCATGGACAATGGAAATGACAACGGTGTTGCCAGCCTCAGCTTTCACAGTACAGATTAACTTTGTGGCATGACAAAAACTGGCCTAAGAATTTTTATGCAGTAACACTCTGAGTAGAAATCTGACGCATCACCTCGTGCCAACACACTAACAACTTACCTCGTGCCACCTTCACCACACTGTATTCACTATAATCACACAAGCATTAGTGGCTCATGACCAACCTTCATAGCTTTCTCCTGGTAACGCTTCTTCTTAGCAAGAGGCAGCTGACGCCACGCTGCAATCATCTCCTTCAAGCTTCCAGAACCACCCAGTGCACTGTGTTTGCTGAAGTATTTCTTACAGAACAACGAGTAACCATTTCTGAACAACAGCACAACATACACATTTCATACTGTGATTTCAATGTGGTGTCCCCTTCTCTACGCCGCAAAACGGCAACCGAAAAGATGCTCCAGATCATGGAAGCTCATCCTAACTAACCCGTGTATGCTAATGTCTTTGAACAGCTTGCATTGTGACACCTTCACAGTGAAAAAAGACTGGTCGTCGGCTTCTGTGATCAACCACACTACACTGTGTCTCAAAATAAATGTCACTCTTTTTATATTTGTTATTTACTTTGTCAGATGTTATCTGCTAATTTCTGGCAGAAATATACAGGTTGGGCCAAAAAATGGACCATTTTTAAAAGTGTATAACTTTTTTATACAACGACATAGAAAGGCATTCTATATATCGAAATGTTCAGCTCTTTAGCAGAAGACTGGTATTCTGAATGCCGCCGTGTTTAAATATTCTTTGCATAAGGTAAGCAAAATGATACCACACTGAAAATACCAATTAACTTAAGCATGACATTCAATTATTACACGCAATTTCCCTCAAAATTGACAATAATTGTTGACTATTAATATCAGTAGGTTAACAACAATTCGACATGTCTATTATGTACCCTAAACACCAACCACTCTTTTTAGCAGTTGGTCTGGCACCCTTCAATTGCATCTGATTTATCGGACCAGCAGTGTAACAGAATGTGCTTCAGACAGTCAACGTCTCGGAAGTCTTGACGATACAATTTTTGTTGCAAAGCTCTCCAGAGTATGGAATTGGCTAGACTGAGGTCCTATCTACGTGGTAGCAAGTTTTTCTTGCTTCCATGAACTCCACTGTACAGAAAACAAGTGACACGTGTATGCTGAATTGTGGTTTTAATCACAGTATCCTTTCACTGCAGTAAAATAAAAAAAAAACATTTTTCTTACTCCAGATAAATTACTGAACGTTTTGATGTATGGATTGCTCTGCTTTGATCAAATCCAGTATGTTGGAAAACTCATGAAATGGTCATAACATGTGAACGGTGAATAACGGATGAATCGTCATTTTAGTGAAGTATGGTTTTACCACACTGGTGCAAAGAATATTTAATTGTGACGAAATGCAACACATAAGTATTACTACAGATAAAGTACGGCACACTTTGGTGTATGGATCACCTTTCTGCGTCATCATATACACAAGTTACAGGCTGTCAAAAATGGTCAGATTTCTCATGGCTTAAATTAATTGATATTTCCGGTGTAGTATAGTTTCTCCAAACGTACACAGAGAATATTTAAATACGGCGACATTCAGAATATCAGTTTTACTCCTGATAAAGAGCTGAACATTTTCATATATTGAATGCCTTCTTACCTCATCATATACAGGAGTCATACACTTTAAAAAAAGTCCGGTTTTTATTGGCCCACCCTGTATCTGAAGGAATCAGCAACAAAACAAATAGTTGCACACTTGATTTTATACACATGTCAGAACACCGCTCCTGAAATAAAGACAACTGATAAGTGCTTTATACCCATCGGAGAGTCCCATTACCATTCCCTCACGTTACAGCATTATCACTGATACTGTTACAATTAATCAAACAATTACTGTTAATTTCCTGCCACAAGTATAATAACAGCCGAACAAATAGAAGTCTAAAACTCATTATATCTGATGTGCACAATATACAACAGTACCAGTTTCGTCACATATGTAATGGCAGAAAATAAACACAAAAAAAGAAAAGATGTTATGATGAGCGAAACTTTCCTTACGAATATCTTTTATATAAACTGATGTGCATGTGATCCAATTACCAATAGCCGTTTTCCATCAATGCATAAGCGCATTTGTCACAAATCACACTCGAACATGGATTTGAAGGAACATGTCATTCACTGTATTCTCTTACTCTGGCACCCAGTCATTATCCCATTTTCAAATTAATAAAAAACATGCAATGTCAACTGATGACAAAGTTAATTCTGCAACAGAACAGAGGTTGAGCGGGAGCCAAAATACTGTATTTGACTGGCATCGGAAAGCTCAGATCATTACAAACTATGCACTAACAAAAACAGCCACTGAGATCAGAAGTAAAGTTTGTGTGGCATGTTACTACAGACTCAAAACTTTCTAACGCGCCTCATATCTACAGCAATTACTGACACTGCATGCGTACTGTATATAGTGTGATAATTATCACATAACAAGTCCTAATGGATGCAGAGGTAGCAGATATGCAACAGTTGGCCAATGCACTCAACTATATCGTATAACAAACTTACATAGGTGGTTTCTTCATGCGGCCATCAGCTTCATCCTTCAGTGATTGCTCGGCCTTGCTCAGCACTACATGACGGCACCGGACATCAAGCGGCTCACCTGACTTCAGCCGATGCTAAACACAGCAGTACAGCTGGAATAACATCCTACTGCAAAAATATTATTTAAAATGTGTCCTGCAGACCACAGAATTATGTGTGTGCCAATGTTAAATATATTGCAAGTGTTAAATACAAATGTACAATATTTCAGCTAAGGGACAAAGACATGGTGTTTCCAACATCAACAATAATGACAGATCACATGTGTTTTGTAATCATGAAAGAAAATTAAGGTTTACCACTGTTTATTACTCATATTTTCCACCAACATTGTAACTAATGCACAGTATCGAAATTGGTCAATTAGCCACTCACCAAGTTTGCACTAATTTTGAAAGAAAAATAAAAAAAACTAGTAAAGGTGTCAGTTGCAATGCATTGCAACCTCAGGCCACCTGCTGACACACCAGTTCTTCTTGGCTTTAATTATGAGACCCTTAACACACAGCCTACATTTTTACAAATCCACTACCTCTGCAGGACCACAATGCACCCACACGCTAAATTTAAGCAAAATCAGAAAATCTGCTGCGGAGTTATTGTGATGTAAATATGTCTAGTTTAGGCGCCGCATACCAGCTTGAATTTCATCAGAAGTGGATTTTAAGGATTCTGCCACAATGCATCCATGTGCAAATATTTCAGCAAAATCCTGACGTCATGCACCTGCGTTACTAACGACTCAACCAATTTTCACGGCCCATTTTTCGGGCGTGAACGGGGCTAGTTCTCAGGTGTACATGGACCAAACTGTACCAAATTCGGAGAGAGCATGGGCTGGTCATCGGTGCATAAAAGTTCTAGATTTCAGGCATATTGTTTCATTTTAAAATCAGAGTGCTTCAAGAGCAAATGGGGTCGAAAAATTGAGACCAAATTTAGCACTTTTCACGCCTGTAAAAGGGTGGGCGGAATGCCGAAGTCAATTTTTCCTGCCAGGTCTAAGACCCAACCACTGGTGTACTGTTGACACAGCACTGCTGGACCATCTCAGGGAGTTCAGTCAAGCTGGCAATAAAATAGTTCAGCAGTAAAATATAAGACCTCCTGACTATCGTCCAGCAGCCTAAACTATAGTCGTGAACTTATCATTCAACTATTTCATGTGCCATAAAAATAAAGTAAAGTAAGGTAATGTACATCTGATGCTAAAAATATGCTTGCAATATGTCGTCAGTACTTTTAACATCATTTTCAGCTTCAAGTAAACATTACCTTAAATTGCCTTACTTTACCTTTCGGAAACACATGTACACCAACGTGTATATTGTATACTGTTATCAATAACAGTACTGTAGTACACAAATGCTCTCAATATTTAACAGAAATACATACTTGATATTCCTCTTCAACAGTAACTGCTTCCTCAATAATTTTCAGCTTACGGTCCCTCGGCAACGCATCCCACTCGCGGTGATACTTGTGCATCAGTCTACGCATATTGACCTACACACACAGGTAACGATCTGTTATCACTTCATCCAATTTCATAATTTGTTTTTCATCAAACTACAGCAGTTCTGCAGTTTGTACTCTCATACTGCAATCAACGTTACTGACTGACATCGTCAAGATAACGGCATGTTATGCCGCTCCACAGATTGATTGATTGAGTAAGGTTTAACGTCCCACCAAACACATTATAGGTCATATCGGGGACGGATTTTTACGGGTCAAATGACCCAACCAACAGTGTCAAAGCACTGAAGGAACACACAAAACTAAACCAAATAGAACAAAACACCACAATTCATCTTAACTAAGGAATACAGATAACACAAAGTACACAAAAAACAAACTAAACCCAGGTTCGGTCGCCTCCTACGACCTCCGGCCTGGAAACGGAGTGGGACTATTCTGGTGAAAAGGGAAGAGATGGACAAAAGAAGAAAATAGGTAAGCCAAGGAAAGAAAGAAAAAAGTAAAAAGGGGAAAAGATGAGCAGTAAATAGACAAGGGGGGCAGAGGGGTGCCCCGGCCCCAGACTGAACGATGAATATAGATAACAGCATGTCAATGTCGATGAACTGTCAAACATAAGTCACGGAACTGTCACATTAACAGGAAAAATACTACCATTCAAAATTTATGAAACTGTGTAACATACTGAGAATTTTGTAGCACTGGAGATACATCTTCCCATTATAGGGTCTAATTCAAATCTGGTATGTATGCACTGCTGTTAGCCTATTCATTTGTAGTACTTGTGTGATGATCTGATAAAACATTTTACCACACTCTACTAATCAATCTCTTTAACTTGAACACTAGAAAGCACACACAGAGCACAATACTCCGACAAGGCCGAAAATGCACGCTGCACTGCTAACATCAGCAGCTATTCCATATTGTGATTTCCCAGAGAAAATTTCTCCACTGCATTATAAATGCCCATAATAGTTAAATTTCTCAGAGCAGTTGATTTCACACATGCAAAGACCTGTTAAATGAAGTGAAAACAAACTCCTTCAACATCTCCAAAATGTAATCAACTGTTTCCTATCACAAGGCCTGTTGTAAAACTTTCCAGTTCATGTATAACCCACTGTGTAATGTTGCCGACAGACGAACTAACTAACAAATAAACCAAGACAAAAAAATAAACCTCCTTGGATGTAATTAAAAATACACACACACACACACACACACACATATTTGTAGGAGGTGTAAATGGAGCTCCTGTGCGACACGCTGTAAAGCGAGGACCAACTTTGCAGGCCAATATCTCCGGAACCAAATACGATATAGATGTGGTTCTTTCAGATAAACAAACTTCAGGTAATCCAAAGGTGAATGGTTTAGTTTACAGCCGTTTTCAAATTATGGTAAAAAGCATGTAAATAGAGCTCACTGCGTGCTCATTGTAGCGTGTAGATGGAGCTCTCATGCTAAGCATAGCACACCGAGCACATTTCAAAAATCGTGTAGATAGAGCTCTTCACAGTGTGTGTTTTAGGTCCTCACTGTACATGAGAATATCTGTTCTCATGTACAGTGAGGACATAGAACACACCAGGGGCGCAGGGGCATAGCCAGAGGGGGGACATGGGTGCATGTCACCCCGTCGCCATAGGTCAATTTTTTCACGGTCCCATTGGTGTTCTGTCTCCGGCTTCTGGGGGCTTTGCCCCCAGACCCCCGCCGGGTCTCTGCCCCAGACCCCCTGGTTTGTCCCCCCTTAGTAAATTCCTGGCTACGCCCCTGCAGTGGCGGATCCAGAAGGCACGGCTAGGGGGACTTGGGTGGGGAAGGGGGTTTGAGGCGCCGAAGGCGTCGACGGTGTGGGGAATGGTAGGGGCCAAAAACGGATTTCAGTGCTTTCCAAGCGTCACAGAACGCCTGTTGTTGAGACGCTTGTCGTAAACTAACGTCTTGTCAGAAGACGTGTTTTTACGGCTTGTTAATCGAAAAACCACAACATTTGATGGTATAAGGCGCTCCCCAATTATCTAAGTGATCTGGGAGCGTCGTAATCTCCAGAAGCGAGGCCAGAAACGGATTCACTACTTTCTTAGCGTCACATAATCAGGGCTGGAAAAAATCTATGAGTTTTTTTTAGAAGTTTTTAGTTTTTCAGAATTTTTTTAGGTTTTTAATTAGTAAGACCGGACACAATTATGATCCAGAAATCCACAGACTATATCATACATGATACATCCTTCCCTCTGCCACATCATTTATAGCCATCTGCAGACTAGCATAACACGACTAATTACACTGAAAGACAACAATTTTGTGCTGTGACAGTCTAAAATCTGAATTTTTAATTTGTTTTCTTAAAGAAGCTTAAAAACCCTAAAATTTGGACTTTTGAGGTTTTTAGTTTTTCTTTATAAAAAGCTATAAACCTAGATATTTTAAAACCTATTTCCACAGCCATGCACAGAATACCTCACGTTTAGATGTTTGGCGTACATTGAAGAAATAATTAATGGAAAAATCATGCATCTTATTGTCTATGAAGCTCCCCAAGCGACTAGGTTGTCTGGAGGAGCGTCGTGGGCTTTTTCAGTTGGTTCCAGGGCCAAGCCCCGTCCGAAAAATGATTACAGTGCGTTCAAGCGTCAAATGCTTCTCGTTGAGATGTTTCTCGTAAATTGAGGTCCTGTTAGCAGACCGTTATTAACGGAAAACATGCATTTGGTCGTCTAAGAGGGGGGATCACCACCTTGCCGCCATGGATCAGTCCGTGGAACACACACACACGTGAAGAGCTCTATTTACAGGATTTTTTAAATTTAAAGAATCCTGTAGATAGAGCTCTTCACGTGTGTGTTGTTAAGTCCTCACTGTACATGTAGATAGAGCTCTTCACGTGTGTGCTGTAAGTCCTCAGTGTACATGTAGATAGAGCTCTTCACGTGTGTGTTGTTAAGTCCTCACTGTACATGTAAATAGAGCTCTTCACGTGTGTGCTGTAAGTCCTCACTGTACATGTAGATAGAGCTCTTCACGTGTGTGTTGTTAAGTCCTCACTGTACATGTAGATAGAGCTCTTCACGTGTGTGCTGTAAGTCCTCACTGTACATGAGAATATCTGTTCTCATGTACAGTGAGGACCTACAACACACACCGTGAAGAGCTCTATCTACATACTTCTTGAAATGTGCTCAGCGTGAGAGCTCGGTCTACATGCTTAATGAGCACACAGCGAGCTCTGTTTACATGATTGTATCTATTTTGACTATCTTTTCAGTTATCATTTATGCACAAGTTCTTTTCAACCAACATCACCAATAGGAACACATATGTAGGCTTTAGAATGGTACAAGGATCAATGACCTTTGTGACTTTGGAGGTCACATTGTCAATTTGGAATTATTTTCCTAGTGACACTGAACTAATTTTTCTTCACTCACTGCATTTAAGTGTACAATTAAATGTGTCGATTTCAGTGAATTCCTCAACTTCATATAACTGTATTGTGTACTGGTATCGTGTGTCTGTTTTTCGTATTTTTTATTGTTTTGTTTTTATTTTTTAATTTCAAGGGCGGCTATTAGTGCTGTATTTCAGCCTTGTCGTACCTGCTATATGCTATTTGTTCTTCATGCAGTATGTTAATACAAAGTTTATAGACTAAAACTGTTGCAGCACTCTGAGATTCAACACAGATGTAACCATGCATTTAGCTTTATTGTACCAAAAGTGTAACCACGACTTGAGTCTACAAAATTAATGACCATAATTATTCGATGATGTACAAGTCTTACTGGACACCACGGCCGTTGCCTATTTTCTGTGATTTTTAAATTGTTATGTGTGAAAATTAATTAATGAAGCGTAAAAAGTAATTTAAAGTTAATTATAAAATTTATTAAAAGAAATAATACGAAACTAATAGCTCTAGCTAATAAGGAGTCTGTAAAATAATGAGTATGTAAATGCTAAGTGTTCTAACAAGTGACCTGGAAGAGTAATAATAATACGAAGGACCTAGTGACCTGGAATTACAGTGTTAAAAGTAAGTGACTATAAAATTAATGCTATAAAGTAACTTTATAAAAATAAAGTGTGTAAAAATAAAGCCTGTAGATAAATAAAGTGTATGTGTGTGAATTTTGATTTTATTGAATTTGGAGGAATGACGCAGCGGAAATTCTGGTATGGGTTGTAGTGTCGCTCCACGCCTTCACCATGCCCGGTTTTCAAAACAAGCGTCCCGCTTGACTAGGACGTTTTATTAATTTTGGTATACTGACTCGTGAGCCAAAAGAATTAAGAATTTGGGTGGGAGGGCGTGGAGTGAAAACCCACAACTCATAATGTAATTTAGTAACGTATAACGAAATTTAGGTGATATAAATTTAGGTAAATAAATTTTGGTGGTATAATTTAGGTGGTAGGGTAATATACAATGCCGCAATACAGGTGAAAGCTACGTTCTAAAGTTCGCGACAACATATATGCAGTAATAAACGTAGCAAACTAAATTTAGGAAGGAAGATGTGCGAGTGCACAACATAAGAAACATTAAAGAATGTCATTGATCGCGCTGTCGTAACATTCATGCAATGTAATACAGGCTGTTCATCCTGAGTCCGGAGAGCAACAAAAGAAAATTTGCCAACGGGCTAAAAGGCATGAAGAGTGTGTACATGTTCTCCATCGGAAGATTATACAGAAGAAAATAGCCAACGGGCTAACAACAACCGAAGGCTTGACGGCACGGTAGCAGTGTAGCGGATCCGGATCCAGATGGTAGATGTAGTTGTAGTCGAAGTTGTAATCGAAGTTCGTACCAGCTTGCAGAAGCTGGATGCTGATATGGACCTGGTGTCCATCACTTCCATTTGATGATATTTTTTGTTAATGGAATTTTGATGACGTCCAAGTCTCTGCTGTTGATGATTCCTTAGTTTTCTGATGATGATATATTTCCTTTTGATGTAAAAGTGGCTATAGTTGCCACTGTTGAAGCACGTTTTTAACGTAAGTGCTTCTAATATTTTAAGAATGAAAGCAGCACTCTTTCATTTTGATGGTGAGTGCTGGTATAACTTTTATGAATGAAAACAGCACTTTTTAATATTTACGTTAAGTGCTGAAATAACATGTAGAAATAGCACTCTTTCATTTTGACGTTGAGTGCTTTATTAGCTTTTTGATAAAAATGCACACTTATTGTAGTATGTGTGCCTTGCTGGAGAGAGCCAAAATAGCTGATGATGCCATGATATATATAGCAAGAACTGTAGATGTTGTTTGGCTGAGATGCGGATCCGGAAAGGAATGAAGATGATGTGGACTGTTCCGGTAGTAGGTGGAAACTGTGCCGTTGGCTGTAGATGATTTGCGCGATCATGTAGCTGACTGTTAGTGCGTGCACAACGTTCGTGCAAGTAAGTGGTCGTACAGCTGCTGTAGTACGTAGCGGCTTGTTGACCGATGATGCTGTATTGCCAGGAACGGTGTGTGGTGGGCTGAAACATAGACACGCAGAGAGCAGTATCTTTATTCCCAATTTAGTTTTAAAAATGGATAGACAGAATAAATTTTTGAATGAGGAACAATTTTGAATTAAAGTTTAATTTAGAGGTATAATTTCTTGGGAGCGTTTGATTAAAATTTAGATTTACTGTGTGCTTGCCTAAATAGATGACTTTAGCTACGTTGCACATGTAGGCCTACTAATTTGAGAAAGCGAAATAATGAAATAAACGACCTTTGAGTTAAACTATATAGATGGATATCTAGAGCCTAAGTGACTATAAAATTAATGCATCCTTTAATGCATCATGATAGAATGACTTGGAATGGTGCGAAATGGAGGAACTGGATGGTATGACGTGACATGACGGGATGGAATGAAGTGACGCAGTATGGACTGCGAATTGGAAGCTGGAATGAGTGGAATAAGGCAGTGTAGACTGCTGAGTGGTGAATGGATGGATTAGAGCGTGATGGAATGGAGTAGAGTGTGGCATGGAGTGAAATAGAGTGTGGCGTGGAAACTAATAAATGCCAGTTGAAATACGAAATACTGCTGGACTTCTTCACAGACGACGCAGATGCGTTTGTGATTGGAATTAGTGTTAGTGAGTAGTGACCCTGTATGAAGCTTCATACTGTTGGCCGGTGCGGCCGGTGTGGATGGTGCGGCTTTTTTACGAACCACCTGTATACCAGTAGTAAACCACGCACTGGTGCCAAATAGTAAAAAATGTCTTACATATTACAGCATCGGACCACATCGCATTCTACTGCTACTACTTAGTCTGTTGCACGCAGTGGCGCTGAGAGACTACTACAAAGCCCCGCTTACTGGGAGCTATACTGTTATACTGACGGTTGGAGACATGTATGCAATGACCTAGGCCTAATACTGCTTTTGTGGCGGCCAAATTTGTAGGCCTAATGAGTAAACTGCCTGGCGGGTGGCTTTTTGGCTTTGCTTTTGAAATTACGATCTATCGCACACATGGTCAGACATGGTCCGATGTGGTTCAATGTGGTCCAATGTGGTAATTAGTCATACCCCTTTTAGGGGTCTACAACTATTCCTAGATGCAAACAAATGTGCTAAACTCTTCTAATAACTAAGCACAGACGATCTGTCAACGAGATACGCACGCGTGGTGAAGCAATAGCATTAGCAGCCAGGGTGTCAAGACACTTCGGACCCAGGACACTTCGGACCCAGGACATTTCGGCACTAGTGCCGAAGTGTCCATAAGACACTTCGGCACCAGTGCCGAACTGTCTGGACATTTCGGCACCAGTGCCGAAATGTCTTGGGACACTTCGGCACTAAGAAAGATAATTCGGCACTGCGCTATACTATGCAAGGTGAACGGTGAATTAGGCTTATACAGTACCGTTATAGGCTAATATCAATGCATAGCATGTTGGCCTGAGTGCGTTACAAGAGTCATAGG
>Ga0209562_1000605_pt1 | contig 12407 bp, 6 predicted proteins | sample WorMetvacBELIZE2_FD_187399 | JGI IMG/M metagenome (GOLD analysis project Ga0209562, IMG submission 187399) | Marine gutless worms symbiont microbial communities from Max Planck institute for Marine Microbiology, Germany - Olavius vacuus BELIZE.2... | ecosystem: Host-associated > Annelida >...
TACAGTGATAAAGTATCTCAAATTACTTGTCTCTAGCTATACTACACGGCACTTATAGTCTTAGCGATTCAATTTTTTTCACTAGATTTGGCTTTAACAAACTTAACAATCATAAATCACCACTTACCTACTTACTACTACTCTTCATTTATTCATATTACAAAATATAATAACACCCATAAAAATGCAATACGAACAAGGTTAGAAACAAGATAGCAATATGAACAACAACATTAGAAACAAGACAGTTCAAGTACATGCTTCATCTATAGCTTGTTATTGCACTTACTCAAATCCTATCTGTGTACCCAACTCATTATCTGCTTCCAAAAATACTTGAAAATTCCATCACTAGGCACTTCTGACATACTGAAGCTCCTTTATAGCACATAGCCAGCAGATCTTTCCTTCATTCTTATCATCATCACTTGACGCATGCAAACAGGTTGTCAGGTATAGTGTGGCACAAGTATCAAGCGGCACTTATTCCACACACAGCAAAATGCAACCAGCATTATTCAAGTACACAGAAAACTTACCAGCAGCAATCCCATCACACTGTTTGACTCTTGCAGTTAAGCCATGGCTTGATTTGTCAAACTGTTCAGGGGATTCATGTCCCTTTGCCATCCCACCACAGGGGCAGCACTGCTCAAAAATAATGAAGCCTCCACAAAGCTTACCACTGCAAATTGTGGAACGTTTACTTAGAGCTCAGCTAGACTCGGTAGCTAATCACGTTACAGCATGCTCGATCAGTAACTGACATGCTTTAACGTAATTGGCTACTGAGACTGGCTGAGCTCAAAGTAAATGTTCTGCCATTTGCAGTGGTAAGCTTATCAGTGTCTGCATGATTTGATATGCCGTGAACAGGAGGTACGGCATCTAGAATATATATTTTTAGGTCTGTGCTACCCATCCCTACTGCAAAGCAGGTCCTCTGTAATCCATCTAGATGACCTGGGGAGATCCCTCAGCAGGTCTAAACAGAGCAGTTTTTGCTGCATTTTGAGTCAAAATCTGCACATTACAGAACTACAAGTTCACTGGCATTTCATGATTTAATTTCATAATTTTAGATCATCTACCGAGTTTTAAGTTTAAAATCATCTCTTAGGATGGGATCATAACACCGTCAGAATTTGCTGAGGGCCCTTCAATCCAGAGTTTGAAAGTTTGTAGCCCAGATTATATCTCGGCAACAAAAACCGGACCTTGGAGATACGCCACCCAAAGGCACAATATGATAGGATATGCAAGTAAAAAGTGGACAAGTAGCCAGTTTGGTCTACCACGAAGAGGCCTGGAATGCCTATGTCTTGGACCCCGACAAAAAGCAGTAGTCTTCAGTCTACCTACTTCGATATAGAGTCACTCGGATTCTGGCACTCAGTTGATAGGTAGACCTATTATGGTTGCTATTACTAAGCCTGAGTGCTTTAAAGTGGTTTGTATACCATGCAAGGTGCTATACAAGTGCTCGGCTTTACCTTTTTACTAAACGCAGGAAATAATGACAAGCTGCAGAGATCATCATCGAGCTCAATCCTGCCTGGTCCCAGGTTGTCGACAAGATAAGACAAATTCATCTAAGAGGTAAACTTAGCATCAGGACGTGGAACATGGGTAACATGCAAATGGTAGGTACAGGCAAGCATTCAGACACTTAATGCTGCTACGTGATGCCATACTGTGGAACAATCTCGATAAAAGTCGTGCATCACTGAACAAACATGCATCAAACATCCACGCTTTTGCTATCATGTGTGAATATTTCAAAGTTACAACACATGAATGTGAGCAGGTGACATCTCAAACACTTCAAACCACGTAGGTCGTACGGTCGAATTCCAGTGAGGTTAGATGATGATAAAGCTAAATGGTGATGGGCAACACGTGGAAATTACAGTCTTAGTAGATCTGCAATAGTATAAGACAATGACACACTCTCAATTCACAAAACATCATCAAACGGCACTTATACAGAGTTCAGCAAAACACAACAAGCATTGTTCAAGTACACGAACAAACTTACTAGTTAATAAACGACTTATTGTTAAAAACTGATTCACAAGATAATACATGTATGCCGATACTGCGGAGTTAATAACGCGATACTGCCATCAAATCAAACGTTAAGTGGGTCAGAAGCATTGAGCTAGCTTGGGGTAGAAGCAGCAGGTGACTGGCTTGAAGATGATGATGAGGGATCGGCTGTCACCTTCTTCCTGCGTTCCTTGTATTCTCTGTTGCTTATTGGAACAACCGACTACACAGCCAACAAACATGTCACTTGTAGCTACACAGTGCCTTTAAATATGTGCTTCTAGTCACATCAAACTTGATACAGGTCGTCCATGCATTCTGTTATAGGTGAGAAAATGCCTCCCGAAGTGCTTAGTTGACCATATGTAATCTTGCTGTGACCCTAACCTCTGACCTCTTGACCTCCACATGTAATCGGTTCAGCTCTGTCCCCAACAGTGCACCAAATTTGTAAATTCGGTAAAATTCTCACGAGCAGTTTATAAGATATCTTGTTAACGAACTTTTAGTATACGATCACGGTCGCATGCATAGATGCACAGACAGCCAAAGAACATAATATATTCATCTTTATTTCATCAAAAAGCCAACAAACAACAGATAATACTAGCTGAACTAAACTCAAATAATGCAAATTAGGGCAAGTTAACTAGCAGAACTTACAGACACACAGTCAGACAGCGCATCACAACTACACAAATTGGCTGTGTGTAATTTTCTAACACAATTACACTCGGTTAAAATGCTACATCAGCCACAAATAACGAGTACAAGCTATTTTCTGATACAATATTTTTTTGTAGAAACCTCGCCGCGCGAGTATTGATCTGTTATCAAATAGGCAAATATAGAGTAGTTAAATTTAGAATTTATGACTACCTCGGCGGAACCAGTGTGAAAAAAATTTTCATAAAACTTTATCGTGAATTCAAGTGATTGTTTATCACGAGCTAACACTATTCTAACAGTGGCAGAAGCATAAAAACATAATTGTCATCATTCTGTAAGCAACTGATATGCAGTGCCTGAACTACACTGTATCTGGAGAAAATAACTGCTGTGAGATACACCATGAAACATGCAAGTATATCTCAACCACACTGAATAAAATTGAAATTCAACATTTGGGAATGATATCTCCACGATTCTGGAAATGTCATTATAACAGATGGAACACTAGCAAAGTTATTAATGTTACAATTTTAATAACTGTAAACTGCAATTTCCAACATGACTTGCCTATCACTAGCCTAAACCACGGTTTGAAACCCGGGTTCCCCAAATCTGTAAACCCCAATAACCTGGCCGTTTTTCCATCCTCGAAACCCAGGTTTGTGGCCACTTGAAACCTGGCTTTTGGGAATGGAAAGTGATCAGTCAGAACGTGTCAGACTGATTTGTGCACATTTTGCTGCCATTTGTTGCACAGTTAATTGTTTCTGATTAGTTTGCACTCGGCAATTGCTGTGAACAATAGAGGTATACAAGACACTGCCTATCTTTACCACAAGTAGTTGGGCCAGTTACAATACAGCAAACTTCAACCCAATCAAATGGGCACTATGGCTCCTATTCAGAGGTCTACACACTAAGGCCATGTAAGAAAAACACGAACCCGATGCCCAGGTTTTGCACTTTTGAAACCTGAAATCTGGATTTTGACAAAGAGTTGCGGGTTTACAAACCTTGGCCCGAACCTTACAGAACGAGCCAAAACAGTTAAAATCACGGCATGAAACACACTATAGCACAATAAGTTTGAATATTTGCACTAACACAACAAAGTTTTGTCAGAAAAATATCAAACTGAAGACTGACTGTGTTTTTAATTAAGTGCACTGGGTCTGAACTAACATGGCCTCAGCCTAGCTAATGCCTCTCACCCTGAAGCTTCAGTACACAATACAACACAGAACAGTTCTGATAAACTCCCATCCTGTCTGGAGGTAAGAGGGGAGATTATCAGAACTGCTGTGTGTTGTACTGTGAACTGAAGCTATGCACAGTCATAAGTACACTTAGATGAGCAGTTCTTACAGTTCTCTGGATTGGTTTTTTTCACACTGGGTCCATTTCACTGTATGCAGATGGATTTATTTGTGTTTATCTGTGTATTTTGTATGTTACTGTTTCATACTGCATAGTTGCCGTAATATTGCGAGTGCAGTGGGGTGGACCTGATGGGATTGAAGCCTAACCCTTAGGACCTATCTTCCTTCAGCAATTTGACACTAATGGTTGGGTCATTTGACCTGTAAAAAACCTGTCCCGATATGACCTACAATGTGTTTGGTGGGACGTTAAACCTTGCTCAATCAATCAATCTCACCCTGAAGGTGAGCTATATTTTCCAATGTCATATCAAGAAAATTCAAAACTATTAATTTTTAGCACGGTTATTTTTTTCTTTTTTTTGTCTTTGTTCTCTGCACATTGTTGCGAATAAAGGTATATGTATTAATTCAATTTATTCAGTTGAGATTTAGCTATGTGCATAATATGCCTGGGTCAGTCTTTTCCCCAGACACAGTGCAGCAAGGTTTGACAAATGAGCCATACCTCTCACTTCAAGAGATTAGGCTATCGTCGAGTAAAAACAACTCAGAAATAGCATGAAGCACACCACACCTCATCCCTACAATTAATATTTCTGCTATTACTTTTTACTACTGTCAACTGAAATTCAAAAAAATGGAAGCAACTGACTGTCTCAACTAGGCGATGAATAGCCAGAAATACACAACACACCACACTGTGTCTTGAAAAAAACAGACCCCGTTATGTTCTAAATAACGCCAACAAATCTGGCCCCACTATCGATGGTTTTTGGTACCAAGAGTGAACATTTAATCTTCACTCAATTACGCATACTGTACACCTTCATAAAATGTCACCGACATGTGGACCAATTAGAATTATGGAAGCCATAGCATGTGCAAACACACTGTTGTTGAGGAGATTCACGTAAGCACAGCAGTTTGTGCTGTTATTTTTAAATTTTTACTATTTTACAGTTACTTTTTGTGGCTTACAGTGTTGTATTTTCTGTTAGCAATCTCTGAAGTGAATGACCAAATGCTTTTTACAGCTAATGCGACATCAAGTTTCTTCTAGCTCAGAAAATCATGCCATCAGTTACAGTGCGACCTCTGCTCTGGTTGCCACGGGGAAAACCTCAGCTGATTCTCTGTTTTTAATACACCTCAGTAAATGTGTTAGTAAATGTGGAATAAATGACTATTCTTTGTACCAAAAATTACTAATACTGGGCTAGATCTGTTGCACTTGCAGTTATTTAGAATGTAATGGGGTCAAGTTACTTCCATATATAGTGTCACTATTGTCTATACAGCCAATGATAATGCTACAGTGAAGAACTACTAATTTCTAGAATGCAAAATGGAATGACAGTAAAACAGGCAAAGTAGAAATACCTTAGGCCGCGGCCGATGAGTATCAACAGCTTCGATGTCGAACTTGATGTGCTCTGAACGACATCCGTATGCTACTGGCGTCAGCTTGATGATGGTGTGCAGTGGAACACGAATGTATGGCAGCTCATCTGACATAATACACACAAATCATGTCATTGGTGTCTGCCAATTAAACCAATCAAGGTTCTCATAACTACCCAACTCATAGATCTGCATAACTTGATTTCTGTTCACTCATCCAGTAACACTGACTTTTCATCTGCTGTCACTCTCCTCTGTAACCTGCTATTCTTTGAAAATTGCAAAGTGCCCTTTTTCAACATCCATCATCTCCTCTCTACACTGGCGAACTGGCGTATGACAAGAAGTGAAGTGCAGGAGACTGAATTTTAGAGGCTGGTGAAATGAAACAGGAAGTGTCTCCATCATGAACTCACTGTTTCACTTCACCAGACTCTCTAGACTCCAGTCTTCCTCACTTCCACCTCAGTTCATCGTCTTCATTAGGTGCTGTCTCATCGTCCATTATCCTTCACTCCAAGTCCACGCTAAAAACTTTTCTATTTCACAATCCTTCCATCGTAGTCTTTTACCACCAGTTGGACTAATTTCAGTAACTCCGCAACTCTTTTTAGATTTATTCCGCTCATCGGTTTACGTTTTAGTTTTTCATTTTTTTCTTATTTTCACCGCACTGCATGGAATGCAGACGCAGTCTAGCGATGAGAATTCTGTCCGTCCGTCCATCTCTCTGTCTGTCAAACGTGTGGACTGTGACAAAACGGAAGAAAAATCTGTGCAGACTTTTATACCAAACGAAAGATCATTTAGCTTAGTTTTCTGAGAAGAATGGTTTGTGTGGGGCGACCCCATCTACCTAAAATTTTGGGTCAACCATCCCCGTTGGAGTGAAATCGCCAATTTTGAACCGATATTTACCCGTACCGTCTCAGCCGTAACACCTAGCGAAAAATTTCAATTAACACTAATAAGAAGTACACTACAAGCTTTCCAATGAGCCCAAGATGAACATCGTACGTTGCCCTTGTCCCCCAAAGGGGGATCAAAAACACAAAACAGCTGATTTCCCTCCAAAATCACACTACGATTGAAGAAAGTCTGCTACGAAGTTTCTTTGTGTGAAAACTGTCAGCGACAAAGTTGTAAGGCATTCATTGGTCCCTGTGAAAGTGATTGGCGGGGACATCTCCTTCTAGCTGAAATTTTGGGTCAAGCTGACCGCGTTGGAGTGAAGTCGCCAATTTTTTAATCTATTTTCGCCCGAAGCACCTCAGCTGTAGCTGTGCCTCTATCATCAAGCACTATAAATGGATACCGACGCTATCGGCTGGAAGGTAACCACGGGCCTGGCAGAAAATAACCAAGGCCTACTGCTGGGTTAATGACCAAGTTACCTGACAGCTGACTGCCTACAGATTGCGACTATCTCTAGCCCCTATACTTTTATTGGGAGTGGGAGTACCTTTGCCTGTTTCAAGCAGTTGAGAATACAGGAAACGTGTTCAGATAGCAGATGTACCTTGGGTGATATCAAGGAAGTAAGCAAGCAGGCAGCGTGCGACGGCTTGATGACACACAACAAGAACATCCTCGTGTCGTTCCAACTCCATTATCACCGGCTCCAGTCTCATCACCAGGTCCTCATATGACTGTTTGACAACAAGCAGTGCTTCTTACTGATCACAGACACTTTAACTAAGTCCACACTGCTTATCATACGGACGAACTTGCTGCATTAATACACATTCAACTAGTAACACAGTAAGTAAGAAAAGTTTAACGTCCAATCAACACGGTCATTTTGGAGACAAGTCTTTCCAGGCACTGATACTGATAATGTAACTCATAACAACCAAAAGAAAACATATTCGGTACACAAAGAACTAACCTCGGTTAAAATGTGTAACAAACACAGAAAATAAACCTAAAACATCAGACTCTAATTCACCTGTAAAAACTGCTCATCTGAATGCACTTATGACTGTGCACAACTGTGGACACAGTACAGCACAGAACAGTTCTGATAATCTTTGCTCTTATAATCCAGGCAGTCATCACAGCTCAGATGTACATTCAATTAGGTCTGGTCTCCCTCAGCAATGGATCACAGTGCCTTCAATCAGACGTGATTGTCAGCTACCTCTGCAGCAGTAGTAGCAAATGCTCTAGTCAAGCATACCCCAAAATACTGCATCTTGACTTGCATATTCATGTTTTAGTTTCACTGTTGTACCCATCAAATGAATAACTGAAAAGCTGCCTAACATGCACAATGCTCCTAACCAATACAGAACACACACCTCGCCAGCTGGATAGCGATAGTGGTACTTGTCTTGGTCACGACGAGCAAAATCCTCAGGATATCTCTCCTCAATCTCGTTGTACGTCAGCCCTTCACAGACGCCCTACAACAAACATAGAGGTCTATTGCAGCATCCATCATAAGGCTGAAGTAATTCACAGCCCACAGGTAAAGTTAATTTCACGACTGGCAAAGTACATGCTGCATTTTCAGAATGACGACTGTTGAATTATACGATGAACAATTTTTCACTGATAATAACATAAAATGACAAATAACTCAACAATAAAAGATCTAACACCAGAAAAACAAGAGCAAATTGCCCAGTCAAAACTACACGGTACAATGAGAAGCAGTAAATACACCAACCAGACATACAGCAATGTGCAGCAGTTGCAACACGCTGGCAGACCATGCATGCCACATGCCGTACATGCCGTTAGTGATAATCGTTTCTGGGCCAAAGTTAACCCAGTTTTGGGAGAATGTTTTGCAGCTGAAAAACGTCCGTCTAAAGAGCATACTGATCCAAAGATATTTGTGCTTGAGTCACAACGTCCTCATAAAAGCACCTGAAAATAGGTATTATTGCGGGACCTCACATTTTATGGGGAGGGAATTTGAAATTCTGGACGTGCATTTACAAGTCTGGCTCACTTGTGAACATGTGGCAAACTTAATATTGGTCGACTAGCGTTCGGTAACCTCCATGTGTACACAATGGTAATGACCATGACAGTGGGTCAAACTCAGAAAGATCTCAGCCATTTGTGCGTCAAAGTTCACCAAATTTTGCCAGAATGTAGGAAACCATTAGTAGATTACTACCCGATTTTCGTTTGTCTATAGCATATTTCTATTTCTGAAGATACTCACACTTGCCAGAAATAGGCAGTTTTTGGGCCCCACATTTTATGGGGAGGAAACCCACAAATTTTGCACATCTATTTTCAAATATGGCTCCCTGCTAAACAACTGGCAAAGTTTGGTGAGTTCCATTCAGTGACCTTTGCGCAAATGCAGAAAATAATGAAAAACTTTTAAAAGGCAGGTCGAAACTCATATTTTAATCTCAACCATTTATGGGCCAAGGTCCACCAAATTTTTAGGTAATCTAGGGCAACCCTGCATAGTTTTCTATCTGTTTTCCACTTGTCAGTATCTCATTTCATTTCTAAGATATTTGCACTTAAGTTGCAATATCATCATAGAATCATCTGAAAATAAGCAATTTCTGGGCTGCAAGTCCAAGGGAGGGGAAGACTCTAAATTGTGCACATACATATTCAAATATGGCTCATTAAGAAACATATGGCAAAGTTTAGTTAAAAAATATATCATCATTACGGTACAGCGTCAATTTCGTTGAGCGCCTTCCAGTGCTCTTTTGAAGTGTCGACGTGCGCCACAGTCTGAACAGTTCTCTTGAGCAGACTTGTCCAGATATGAATCTTCTTCTTCTTGCTGTCCATTTCCGTGTTCAAGTACTCCGCCAACTTCACGGCATACTGCGACAAATGCAATGCACAACAGCACCAACACTGCACAAGTGACACAACTAAACAAGAAAACAGATGCAGCCTGAAGAGAAGCAAATACAGCAATAATATCTATGTGTCATCGACTGGCAGTTTATAAAGACGGCTCTCTGATAGTTAGACAGTTAGTTACACACTCACTAGTCTAGACAGAGTGAACAGTTTAATAATAAGCCAACTCCTCACATGTATATCCACAAACATTCATCCAGACACATTAAAATGTATAAAATACCCACTGTATTAAGATCTCAAAACTTATTGCTAAATTTCTTGTAAAAGTCACCACTTCATTTCATATCTGCTTTACTGACACTCAAGTTTTCTCACACTGAAGGCAAGTGACTAATCACATTAAACTACAAACATAATTACTGCAGCATCTGCGCATTACATAAATTCAATAGTCAGTAGTACTATAAAACTTCTCACAACATCACACTCTTCATCAACTATTGTCGTCTACATCTACATCCAACATGTCATTTCTCTCTGGCAGCAATCTCACTCAACTTCCGTGACCGAGTTGCATAATAAATCTACTCGTTTACTTACTTATATTCTCTTCTACATGTACGACGTGACAACAGAAACAGACCTCTTGACCGTGGGCAGAAAGATCGCCGTCACCACCGATCCTTCCACAGTCGTTCATGTCCGACTCACCATGCTACAACATTACATACGACCTGGCCACTGCTTTCATTAATACCACTATCATCACCATCACCACTGTCATCATCACCATCAATCATCATAGTGCTACATTACATTCAGCCTGGCCAGTGGCAACTACCTTCATTAACACTTTCACTATAGATCAGTTGAAAAGACAAAGTAACAAATACAGCTGTTCTATAAAAACTGAAGGAACAAAGAAGCATACTAAATATAATCTGTCAACAAAACACAGATAGCTGGGGCACCTGCATAGAAATGAAGTCTTACTTCAAAAAAATTATTGAGGGAAGAATGAAGGGCAAAGCAACCTATCGTGGAAGAAAGAGACTGCATATGCACAGTGACCTTATGTCATCAGCATAAGTACCTGCAAATGAAAAGGGCAGCAGAAGACCGTGATGGATTGAGAGCTATTACCAGAAGAGAAATGCTATAAACCTGTTACAGCAAACATCTTTTACATATGCAGCCTCTGTAGCTGGAACAGAAATAGTCTGTACTCACTCTGGTGATATAAATAGTTCGCGGCAGAACGCGAATGTTCATGAGATAGTAGACGACTCTACTGTGAATGTGACCTGAAATGCACAACAGACAAGCTCACTGGTGCAGCAGTGACTAGTACAGGGTAACAAGATGCATCTCAGCCAGCAACTCAGTACAGTCAGCCAAAACTTAATCGGATGCCTGATTTATTACAACAAGTAAAAGGAGTCACCCATCAGCGACATGACATGCCTGCCATCAACTACAGTTAACCATTGACAGATGGCCACGAAATAGGAAAAGTCAAGTTCGGTCCTTTATGGCGATTACACACAACCAATGATCACAGAATAAGATACCCAGTATATTAGTTCCTACTCACATTCAGTAGTAATCACTGCTCTAACTGGCCTAATTTACAAGATACTGCTGCTGAAAATTTCAGAAAGTAGATTTCTGGTGATTAGACGACACAGATGATTACGGCAAATGATAGGCAGCCTATGATTTCCTATTCATGTTTAACAGTAACCACAGCTCTATCTGTCTTCGTTTTCAAGATACCGACAACATAAATTTTTCAAGATCAAGGCTGTTTCAAGCACTTATGGTGGTCACACGGCCACACTGACTGGCGGGTTCTACTTCTAACATGGGGTTTCCTATTAAGTGTTCCTTACTAACCACATGCCTAAAATGCATGGGAATGGGACAGACAGACAGATGGACAGACAGACAGATCACAACATCACTTAATGCCCCTTACATTTTTGGTGGCCGGCGGAGGGCATAATTAGGTTTCTTTGTGTGCTGCTTTTACAAGATAAACTAACACATAAGTCATGCTGAACTGACTGGGATTAACATTTGCCAGTCAATCATGGCAGTGTTAGTAAAACAGCTTACCTTGGACTCTGTTGACGAGGTATTTCTCTCCTTGGTTGTAGATCTTGATGTACGACAAGTCATTATCGCGATCTTCGTCTATCGACTCATACTCACACTTCATCGACTCGATGCGTTGCTTGAAATCAAAGACTGCCTCATCTAGTTCAATACCTCGGTAGTCGGGACTTGACACTTTTACCTCCTGCAAAAAGTAACAGAAAAGTTCTTTCCAGAGCCACATGGGTCCACAGGGTGCCATTAATCTCTATTTCTGTAGCTCTCAGCCAGACGCCAGCTTATACTGTCAGACAATGGATACAGGGCAGTACATCATTACTGCCATAAAACTCGGATGACAATTCGGTTGGACAGTGGTAATTACAGTTTTCACATTTTAGTGACTATCACAACACATCATCAGTATTTCAATGACAAATATTTGTCTAACTACTTCATATATTAGTGCCACATAACAGATACTGTGAAGTTAGTATAATGATCAGCACATTGTTACATTTGCAGAGATGCCAACCTGCAAAGTTTAAAATAAGAGACAAAGCTCCAAAATAAGGAAGAATGCGAGAGGTAGATATATCCGCCGAAAAAATCGTGCAGAAGGTGTGCTCGTCGCTCTTAGACAACTTAACAATGCAACTATACTGTTTACTGTACTCATCTTTGTACTTTTGCATATATTTCTTCATATTTTTTCACTGTTATCACTCCAATTCGCCATGTTTACAATCGTGCAACGTCTCACGCAGGGCGAGTTTACGCGAGAACTGCGTAAATAAGTAAACAAGTAAAAGCTTGGCTGTCTAGCAGCAAGACAGTGGCTTCACCAGTAAGTAAGTAAGTAGATTACACTCTTAAAAACATATGTTCTCAGAGGATCAGAAGTAGGCTTCTGTGAACAGATGGGACTTCAGCCCATCTCTAAACTGTAAGTGTGTGTGTGGCGGTCGCCACCGGACGTGCCGCAGGTAAAAGGTGAAAACGGGAGATAGG
>Ga0209562_1000606_pt1 | contig 12407 bp, 6 predicted proteins | sample WorMetvacBELIZE2_FD_187399 | JGI IMG/M metagenome (GOLD analysis project Ga0209562, IMG submission 187399) | Marine gutless worms symbiont microbial communities from Max Planck institute for Marine Microbiology, Germany - Olavius vacuus BELIZE.2... | ecosystem: Host-associated > Annelida >...
ATATTTGAATGTACTCTGCCTTGAAACCTCATCCGTCCTTATTTGTACTGGTTATATTTTAAATATATGTTGACATCAGTGAAGTTTTTCTGAAATACTTAGGAAAAACATGTTCAGTATGTCTTAATATTGCTGTTGGACTTATTGTGCCTGTATTGAGCAGTTGCTATTTTAAGTTAATGAGTTGTTATAAAGTCATTAAACTTCCACAGTATTAAGCATGAGCAAGAGGTCATATGGTTGATTTTTAGTTATTTTACTTTTATCTCACAACACTGGACAAGTTGTTCACATACATGTGCATCTGTCACCGTGGAATATAATTTGACTTTAGTCACACAACTATTTTTTTGCGAAAATTGTGATGAATTGTTCAGTGTTCAACGTTTACCAGGCTGTCACTGCATGTTACTGTGCAAAAACAGCGAGCTTTTCACACTGCCGGTTGACAATGATGGGAATTTTATTTTTCACCTATAAAATATGCTATTCCCATTCCCATTAGAACTATTCCCATTTCCATAATTAGCCTGAAACTACTCCCATTCCCATGGGATTCCCATGGGAATGGGAGTAGTAAATATAGTGCTGCTCTTGGCGGTGGCATAAAAATCAAAATTAAGGACAGCATAGTAAAACTGCAGCCAACTGGTATGTGGACTGTGGTTGCAACTGTTGTGTGTACAAGTGCATTGTTGTTTTCAGCCGACGACATGTATAAGAGAATGCCTAAGGATGGTAAGACAGTTGCTGCACTGAGGCACTGGTCACTTGCATTGTTGTAAACACCGTTGTTTTCGTCTCCTCATTTTGTTTACGTTCTATACATGTGTTGTGTTGTGTTATATATTAGCAGTAATATGTCAGACACTCCGCCGTCCATCAGTGTTGATAAATTAACATGTCACTCAGTGAATGCTGCCGATCCTTTGTCATATTGTTTTTGTTTGTTACTAGTGATACTTTTAATAGCTTGCTGCCTGAGGGAATGATAAATTATATTATTTAACTGTGTGCTGCATGGGGCCACTGGAGCCCAGAATCAATCTATTTGGAGGCTGGTGGCTATGCATAGCACTAGGCATTGATAGTGGTGCATGGATTGGATTGGATTGGATTGCATGCTGTTAGCTGGCAGATTTGCATAAATACAAACATGGAGACCTGCTTGTAACATCTACACACTGAGACTCTTCTTTCCTCTAGTCCATCGAGCAGGAACAGCATAAGCCAGGCTTATAGCAGCTTCTGTACTGCTGAGCACTGTTGTTTGAACTTGATGTACTTTGTCCTTGGGTTGAGAAGGCTGCTGATTAGGTGTGGAGTGACTGCCTCAGTTGCAGCTAGACTTCTGTCACCTCACTTTGTATTTTGTCTCACAAATGTGAATCAATCATGGCAGTGAGTGGCTTGTAGTTTTAGTGGGATTTCATGCTTTCTGTCATTTCCAGTTGCTCAGATCACCTGAAGCCATCCAGCAGTCCATCCATCCATCCAGCCTGCAGGCATCACTTCACAGACCACATGTCAGACATTCTAACTGCCATGAGCTGCCTAGCCCATCTAAGAGCATAGACATTCCTGGCCTATACAGGGTCCTTGGCTGCACTGTGCCATCCTGATTTAACAGAGCGCTAGTGCTAGTGGCATTTGTATGCAATGATCTTAACATACGACCAACGGTCACATATTACTGAGACTGACACTGACGGACTGTTTTGCTTGTTTGAGAAATAAACCAAGTCTGTTCACCAAGAATCCTAACACTGACACATGGGGTTGCCGTAAATTTGAAATTTCCGTAAATTTCCCGCAGAAAATTTCCAGGAATTTATTCTAATCTTTCCGGAAATTTCCAGAAATTTGTTAAAGAATTTCCCTTTCACTTTATACGTTTTTATTATAACCATATAACCAAATTTGTTAAAGAATTTTTCTCCATTTATACATTTTATTATAACCATATAAAAATAAATAATAAGCCTGTTTTTGACAAGCAACTCTCCAAGTCTTTGTGTTTTAACTTCATGCATTATGTTCAGGAAAAAATAACTTTTATAGCATGGCTGCCAAGAATATCAGCAAATTTGAATGAAAATTATAGACCTTATAACTTCCAGGCATTAGAACTTTCTGGGACTAGGAGATCAGCGGATGATAGATATTACTACGAAACGCCCGCCTTCGACTCCGCTCATGCCGAGTGTAGTCAAGTAAATTTTGAAACTTACAAAATGAAAGTCCCAATTTAAGAGTGACTCTGCTTTTGTTGCATATATGTTTATTTTGAATTCTTGATGACTCGGCTGGTGCCTGGCTGCTTATTATGTTAGCATTAAATTTTGACAAAAAGCCACAAGCTGCTATACACAATACACTTTTAGGCAAACTGCAGCAGTAGCATGCCTGCCTGCATCCATCAGTTAGCAATAGCACTGTGTGATATAATTAATGCCTGCTATTCTGTACACTGCCTGCTGATATTCATGCATGGCTGATGCATGTATTTGATTTATTTGTCTTGAATATGGACAACTACAGCTTAAATGTTGTAACATATTATGTTCTGCAATACGGTCTATGATTTTGTTCATTCTGATGTTGACGATGGCAACAGTGATGACAGTTGCTGTAATGACTTGCATTTGTATGTTTGACTGGTAGCATCGCACAGTTGGATTTTGTGGATGTGATAGAATGTAGAAGATAAACGTATGCAACATTTGTATTGCACTGATATGAAACGTTATCAGAACGTTGTGACATGTTTGATTGTTCTAGCACAGAAAGGTCCGTTGCAGAACCGACTGTTATTCCATCTGTCACACAAGTTTAATGATGAGAAGCGTCTGATGGGATACCATGCGAACCTCAAAGACGTGATTGAGGACCAGCTGTCACTGGCGTCCATTCACTACCTACGAAGCCACTACCAGGAGGCAATTGACATTTACAAACGCATCCTGCTTGATAACCGGTCAGCTGTTAGACAACTGTTCTGCCATCCTTTTGTCAGTTACTTAAACTATTTACTGATCGTATATGTCTACCTTAATGTATATCTAATGACTGTGGCTCGGATCAGTCAGGTGAAGGTCAAGATCTGCAAATTGTTGCCTGAGTGACAGTTTGTTGTCACACATGTGACATTGATGTGTGTGTTGCCTGTGTGGGACATTAGAACAGGATTGACAATATCCTGACAAGTCACAGTTAGCTATCATAGTCCGTCATACAACAAACTGACATGCTGCTCTATTACACGTTAAACAGAGAAATAAAGTATCTGGTAAGGTTATGTAAATGTGTTGCATGTGATATTGTATGCCGCGGGGCTGCTAGAGTTCAGGAGTGTTTGAATTATTATTACTTTGAGTAATGAGAGTCACAAATAAGAAACTGTTTATGAGAAAGGGCTGCAGCTAACTATATTCATGTCTTATTGGCTCTGATTCTTTTGCTTATTGAAAAAAAACCAGTGAGTGAATGTCCAAGTTCAGCCATTGTTAAGGCTCAAATGAATTGTGTATCTTTCAATGTTGACGATGGAAATTTGAAATTGAGCATGTAAGAGATTAAGTACAGAAACTAAAATGAACCCTGAAGATCATCAATACAATGAAGATTGGTGGCTGAAATCATTCATACAGATACTAAACGATGTGTGAAATATGTGCTAAACACTGTTAGCTCTCATCACTTGCGAATTTCAGTTTATTGTATGCCGATCAACTTGTTAATTTAATTGTTGCATTTGCAGTGTACACAGTGTTAGTGCTCGTGACGTGTGCTGTGAGGTTGTTTGTGCAATGAGGAATGTTTTGTTGCATGTGCAGTGACTACTTGGCACTGAATGTCTACGTGGCACTGTGCTATTACAAGCTCGATTATTACGACGTCTCGCAGGTACGCAGACTCTGCAGTTAGTGGCTCTGTGTCCTGTTGATTGTTGCTACTTTCACAGCTGTTGAGTCTCTGCAGCACACTGACACTTAACAGTCTCTGTCTTGTCTCAGAAATGTTACTGAGAGTTGATACATGTACTGTACATAGTGATCACAAGAGAGATTTGATGTTGGTCATCGTCATATGAGCATCATAGGCTTGATCTGGTGTTGATCGGAAGTTAAGTGCTTAAATCTATAAAGCTCAGCTGTGACTAGCAGCAACAGTGTCAGCACACAGCATGAGACTTGCCGTCATCACAGCAAGCTGTAAAGCTGCACCAGAGTGCCAGTAATGTGATGGTTTGCTCACATGTAGAGCTGCTGGTTTGAAACGTAACATTTTCCGATCCACTCTGTCTTTCACTGAGTGATGTGTTTTGTATGTGCGTCTGTGTCACTGGCAGGAAGTGTTGGCAGTCTATCTAAATCAGTATCCAGACAGTGCAACGGCTCTCAATCTACGAGCTTGCAATCATTTCCGACTCTACAACGGCAAAGCTGCGGAGGTGAGTTTTGTCACGTATTACACTGATGTTCTCTACGCATCTGCTGGCGGCAGAGTTATGGTAAACTAAATATGTTTAGTTATAAAGAATTAAGGTAGCACATGGATGTTTTGTTTCAGATTTTATTGTCCATGTTTTTTTACTGTCATAAACCAGTCTTAATTAATAAAATCAGTAAATTCATTGCACACATTTGCACATCTGAACTGTTAGTGAGGAAAACATTGACATTTGGACAGATATTAACAAAATCACTTATCAAAATTATGTCCTTACTTTAGCCAATTTTGACTGTGTTCTGTTAACTGCTTGTATTATGTGTGTTTAATTAGTTTATTTCATTGTATATTGCTTTATTTGATGGTTAGTAAATGAACATGCTACTGACATTGACAGGCTGAGCTGAAGACTCTGCAGGATGTTGCATCAACTTCATTTGTCTTTGCTCAAGATCTCGTGAAGCACAATCTGGTCAGTTTGGCCTCTGTGGTATCTTGGATTATAACTGTAACAGACAGAGGGCATTACTAAAACCAGTAATCACATTTTTAATAATAAGTTAATCTAACAGTGATTCAGAGGAGTGTCTTCTGTTGTCTGATGAAGGCCTGAGCATCACTCGACAGTTATGTGATGTGGCTGATCATTTCAATTGCCAAAATATTGAAAACTAAATTAGCGTGTAATTTGACACTGTGCTGTGGAAATTTTATTTGCAGTCATGACAGTCACAGCAAGCCTGACAAATGTAATGTTATAGAATGTAACAGTTGGACTACTGCAACTATATGTTGCACACAGCATCTGTGACTACGGTCCAGTGCATTTGTTGAAAGTTGGGCTTGTCATGACAGTGCTGCAGTCGTCAACCTGAATGCAGCCTTTCAGTGTCAATGTCAATGAGCTCAATGTCACAGAAACACTTATGACAGGTAACTGAGATGCACAGATAGCCAAACACTGCTCACAGCCATTGCCCCAAGGTGTGGACTCTGTCGCCAACAGGGCCACATCACCTGCTTGAAAAATGAGTCGACAGTTTTGCTTCAATTTTGTGACTTTCCTGTCTATCACCTGCAAGAGAACACGTTGTAACAGGCCATGCCATGTGTCTACTTTGCTGCACTCTCTGCCACTACAAACAATTGCTTTCAAGTATTGTACAGGGCAACATTTGTGAATAGTACACCTGCGTTATGTGGATGGATTGGGCCACATTTCAATGCTATTCCAGTCTGTCGAGGTCCACTCCATCTGCCTCTTTCCAGATAGGTTCCAGTGTTTGTAGGTCTTTCTTGACTGTGTTTCTCCAGTTTGTCCTAGGCCGACCTGATCGTGTCCTGAAGCGTGGACCCTTTCAATAAAGTGCTTGCTATGATATGCGCTGGTAGTCCATTAGTGGCATGATTGATGGTATGTGATGTTGCTGTGAAAGGTTGTGTTTCGCAGTGGTCAAGGAGCGCTGCAGGTCTTACCTCCACTGGTCGACGTCATTCCCGAGGCTCGGTTGAACCTCGTCATCTATCACCTCAGACAAGGTCAGCAGCGTTCGCATCGTGATCTGTTCTAATTTTTGTGACTTTTGTTTCAGCGAATAATTTGACTCATTATCTGCCATTTTCATTATGGTTATTACTCCTGCTTCATTCATTGCAAAGGCTGTAGTCCTTGCACATGTGGCAAACTTTATATTTCCCGATGTCATTTGCAGTCAGGGTAGCATGGATGTCATTTTTAAAATGCCGGAAACAGGTTGGATAACAGCTGTCAGTAGCACTCTCTTAGAATTGAGTGAACAGCCATTACTTATCAGGCTTAGGCCTATATCTAGCATGCATCAGGTTGTAGAATATTTTACATAATCTAGTCATTATATGCAATTGCTGTTATTACTCTCTTTTTGTGTGAACTAGACGTACTTGGCTGCAGTTTCAGTTGCAGTTGTCACATACAGCATGCTCAGCCATCATCTGGTATCAGTTGTTTGTCAACGTACAGTTTGACACTATTGTTCAACACAAACTCTGCAGTTGATTTATCGTTTGCTCAGATGACATAACAGAGGCAAACAGATTGATGACAGACTTGGAACCGACCACACCACAAGAATACATTCTGAAAGGTGTCGTCAACGCAGTTCTTGGCCAGGAACAGGGCATTGTATGTCTTGTACTCACTTACATGCTGCTCTATAGCTTATGTTTTTGCATTGGTAGACAAAGCTGGCTGTTTGTCAGTGTTTAGCACTCGCAGATCAAGTTGTGCAATACAGGTCTTGAATTGTTACTTTCAGAACAGGCTTGACATTAACATAATTTTACATACGTACCTCATATTGTATCATAATAGATTGCTGTATTTTTATATAAATGGTCTCTGTGTTACGTGTGTATTGGATGTGGTTGATTCATGCCTTGTGTTCATAACTATTCCGACTGTGCTGTGTGCAGAAAGAACATCTGAAGATTGCTCAGCAATACTTTCAGCTGGTTGGCAGTTCTGCTAGCGAGTGTGGTACGCTATGCTCACTGACTGTTCAGTTAGCATGTGCAGAGTGGTTTCGAGATGGCATGTGTAACGTTTCGTCAATGCACTGAAAGCATTTAACAACACTCATCTTTCATTGTGGTTTCTACAGAGCCTTCTCGGCCCAGTTTCTGTCACTTGTTTAATGTAGAAAAGTTATTTTGCTATGGTGGACATGAAGAATTTTTTGTAAGGTGTAAAAAGCATTCTGACAATTGCTGTGTGAAGTTGTTATAATGTTGGCTGTTGCATTTTGTCAGTCATATGTGATTATTCTTTGTAGCCTGCTATTTCCTGCAGCATTTTCTTTATTATGTTGCTATCAAAGTCAGTATAAAATACGTGTACCAATAATTTGCTCCAGTTATTCAGAAATAGATATTTTTGCTTGAATCAGACACCAGTGATATCACTGAGCTGAGTGATAGCTTGGCTTTGATGTCAGCAATAAGTTAAGTTTTCATTACATAACCGATGCTAGTCATTTCAGCACTGCGATGATTAACAAATGCCAGATTTTGTTAAAACGTTCGTTGTTAACCTGTTGTTGCTAAATTTCAAGTGTAACCATTTCAGACAACTTGTGTAATGCCATTGCATGGAAATGTTGCACTTCGAATATTGACAACGTAGTGTTACTGTGGTTGATTGGTGCATTTAGACACCATACCGGGACGTCAGTGCATGGCATCGTGCTTCTTTCTACTGAAGCAGTTTGAAGACGTTCTGATCTACCTTAATTCCATCAGGGTAATGCCTGTCAGTTGTCCTGTGTAAATGTTTTGCTGTCAGATCTTGCTGTGTGGTGTGGATTGGTTGTAGGTTGTTTTGTTGAGGTTTACTGTTTTGCCCTGTTCAGTTAGTTAATGTCACTGTAATAATTCATTACTATACATTAATGCTTTCACACTCTCAGTTGAGCATCTGCAGGAAGCATGTAACAAATACTGCAGTTGCAGTCTTCAACACTTTCCTTCAGAGAACCTGCAGTAAGCATAGTTTATCAAAAACCGACAATACATTCTGGTAATTCGTTACTGTGGTTTGGTCACTGCTTGTCTGCTGACATGTCATCCATTGCGTGTAACTGTCGACAGAGCTACTTCTACAACGACGACACATTCAATTACAACTACGGTCAAGCGAAGGCTTCAGCAGGAGATTACAAAGAAGCAGAGGAGGTGAGTCATGTGTTTGCTGGATTAATTTAAATCCTAGTAAGGGAGGCAAAGGAGCAGCTACCTCCCTACTCTGATAAGTATCTGTGTATAAGTGCAGGTTATCATAGTCCTCAACGACAATGGATTTTCTGCATTCAGTTCATCATTATGGTCATTAGCACCCCAGTGGGGTAAAGAACCCCAACCAGACTTCGCCACTTTGTCTTGATGGACTCAGTCACGGCTATTGCTGCTGGCTGCAGTAATGTATATTACTAACCTATCAGCACAGTCTTCGTGTGTAATGTGTGAAGCTATTGCCACTGGCAAGGACGTTGTGTTTTACTTGGTGGTTCATCTGTTTGTCTGTTAGCAACTTCATGTAAAAACTGCTGATCATATCTTCATGAAAATTTTGCCACTGACTCTCCTGTAGACAAGGAAGAACTGATTAAATTTTGGAAGTCATCCGCATACCAATCCAGATCCAGGAATTTTGTAAGATTATTTCAACATTGCAAGATTTGGAAATTTGGCTGATATCTCTGGAAAAAAACTGATTGGATCCCTTATTAAAATTTTATCACAGGTCTATCTTTGGACAAGGAAGTCACTGTTAATTTTGGAAGTCATCTTGATCTGGAGTCCTGATATGGACTTAGATCCAGATCGGATTTGCCTGGTGGAGGTCTGTGCTGCCCAAGTGCTCTTGTTCAGTTTACATCGGTACTGATATTTCATTGTGGTAGCTTTATTGTAAGAATGAATGAAAGTGCAGCAATTTAACGTGCAGTTTAAAAGCTTATTAAATCAGCTTCATCTGTCACACAAATCAAACAAAAAGATGAAAAGAGAAAACAAAACAAAAACCAAAGAGCAATTAAGTCCGGAAATGGTTATACAAATCTGTGAGATTGGACGGAAAAGATTTATGGATAAGGTAAGTCTTGAGTCTGGAGTGGAACAGAGATGGAGGGTGCATAGTGAAAGTGGTGATAATGATGGTGATGATGAATCGGTGAGAGAAAAATGAGATGACAGGGACAGGGACTCATCGTCACCAGGTTAGTTGGTTGTAAGTAAGTAAATAGATTTTTAGAGTGGCCTAAATAATGAACATTACTACAAGGACCACTGTAACAATGCCAGTCAAACGGTCAAAAAATCAGTTGAAGGTATGAAAGTTGAAAAACGATGAGTTTGTAGTAGGTGCTTACACTGTGGCATCTTGTGCTGATGATTGCTGCAGGTGTTTCTGCTGATACAGAATGAAAAGCTGCGCAATGACTATGTTTATCAAAGCTGGTTAGCACGATGCTGTAAGTTTGCTTTTGTTTTTCATCACAATGTCTTGCTGTCAGTGCTTGTAGTAATTACTCATTTGCAATTGACAGATTACACGTTTTACAAGTGATAACCTTTGTAAATACTGACGTTTGGACACACTAGTGGTCATGAATTCAAGGCATAACATGTTTGGCCGCTTACAGTGGCAGGTGCCATCAATTGTTTTCAAACTTATTGTAAAACATGGAACATCTTCACTAGTTGGGTTGGTATACTAGATATATTACTAAGCAACAGAAAGACACGTTTTACAATAACTGTTTGCTGTTGATATTTGCTTTACTGTTGTGTGCAGACATAATGAACCGCAAGCCGAGGCAGGCCTGGGAGCTGTACCTCAAAATGGAGACATCGAGCGAATCTTTCAGCTTGCTGCAAGTTATTGCAAATGACTGCTACAAAGTGTGTAATGCATATGTACTTTGTCCTGTTGTTAATATTACTATTAATGCATCTGTGATATGAATGTTTTTATTTTACATACTACTGTTTACTACCTGGCTTGATGTGTGAGATGATGGTCCAGGTCATCTGAGCTCATCTTCTGCATGCACTTTTATGACTTGTAGTTGGCATCCAGGATTGTTTTTTTTGTAATTTTTATTCCCCTCACCATGATACCCATTCTTTGATTTTTTTGGAAGTTGGACAAATTGTCCCTGTATTTTCAAACTACCCAGACAAAGTCCCACAAATTTGGGAGGTTTGACATTAAAAAAGGCGTCGTCTGTTACTGTTATTACTACAATATTAACGTTATTATGTGAGTGTAATCTAACTGTGCACTTTAGCGAAAGCAGTTTTCTTCTACTGTATTAATATGTTATAATAACTGTTTCTGATGTTGAACTTTGTGTCTTCATCGTAATGTTGCCATGTTGGTTTCTGTGACAGATGGGCTTGTTCTACTATGCTGCAAAGGCGTTTGATGTTCTGGAGAGATTAGATCCAAATCCTGAATACTGGGAAGGCAAGCGTGGAGCATGCGTCGGTGTATTTCAGATGATCATCGCTGGCCATGAGGCCAAGTCAGTTTCATTCTGTTGCAGATTCATGGGCATATACGGTGGAGACCTAAAGGCCCAGGCCCATCCCAGTCAGAAGACAAATAATCTTTTTATGCAGCTGCTTATATGATTGTATGGAATATGCAGATAGTTCTGTCACTAATCTTAGAGTTTACAGACTGACTAAGTGTAATCAGAAGTCCTGGCTATAGTATGCACTACATGCTGTTACAGTCTTTGGTTTGAAATGTTGCAAACCTAAAGTCTTTTGCAGCTGTTCGTGTGACATAAACTGTTGTGTAGTTTGTTGCATTCATAAACAGCATACCAGGAATTTTTGCTCAGAACCTTGAGCTTTGTATTTTTGTGTCACCTTCTAGTAATAAATCATTTATGCTATAACATTCGTACGGACTTATTGATAGTGCAACAGTTTTAAGTTGTAATTTTGTAAGTCATAGTATACATACTGGTATCATGAGATGCTGTTGAACGGTTTGTGTGTGTCGTTGCTAGGGATCTGCTGCGTGAAGTGATACAGATGCTGCACAGCACTGCTAATCCACAGGTTGAATACATCATGCGAACGATGAAGAAGTGGGCAAAAGAAAATCACGTTGCCGTTATGTGAATAGTAAAAATGCTAACTCACTGTTGTCTTTACTTCAGATGGATGTTTGTGATCCGAGATTAAACTGCATTCGAATGTTGTGTGCAGTTGGAAGAAACTTATTAGCAGCAGCAAAAATTGAATTTGTGTTGATGTGCTGCAACTATGTATATATATACAGTGTCCCCGAAAAAAGTCCCCCTTTTATTTTTCCAATAACTCTGTCAAAAATTAACCGATTTTAATGATTTTTGGTGTGTGAAATTCTGAGAAAATTTGACATCGATAGCTTGTATTTGCCCCTATTTGCCCCCTTACCTGTATACTGTAACCACTTTACCTTGGGAAATCCAAAAAAGCATTTTTCAACAGTATTACTCATAGAGACTTCAGATTATTACATTATCTCAGAAGAAACAAACTGCAACTGTTGTACTGCAGCTTATCTGTTTATTAACTGTTGTTTACTACTTCCTATTATCTACGTAGCCCTATTCTATGGTCAGTTTTTTATCTCTTTGATCAGTCATTTTCAAAGCCACCAATGCCAACCCACAACCGGCTCTTTTCAGAGTCACCAACATTTGGAGGAACGCAACATTATCTGCATTTAGATCTAAAGTTTTACATTTTACAAGGTAGTGTGGTGACATTTTTCAGGTGTGGTTGGTAAGGGGTAACAGTTTGTTTTTTTCTGAGATAACATAAATAATCTGAAGTATGTATGAATAATACCGTTGAAAATGACTTTTTTGGATTTCCCAAGGTAAAGTGGCTACAGTATACACTTAAGGTGGGCAAGTGTACAAGCTATCGATGTCAAATTTTCTCAGGATTTAACACAACAAAAATCATTAAAATCGGTTAATTTTTGACAGAGTTATTGGGAAAATAAAGGGGAACGTTTTTTGGGACACAGTGTATATACAGTACATTGTGTACAACTTAGCTAAGTCAATTAATTTTTGGACTATACGTTCGTAAATGTAAATATCATGTTTGTATGTTAATGATATTCTATGAACTGTTTACTGGCTGTGACATCTCAATTGCTGCTCTCTTTCAAAACTCACATATTCAGAGATGATCGTACATTCATTCACACAGAGGCAAAGAAATGAGGGATTATTGAAGGCGAGTGCTGTTTGACCCTCCCTTGCCCTGTGGCTTTACCACTGCATTTATACAGCTTGATCTGATGTCTTGTCTTGTCTTGTCTTCAACCATCTTCGTGATCACGAAGGTTGGCCGCATCATGAGCCGTTAACCGCCACTGATATCTGTCTTCCACAGCTCTCAACAGT
>Ga0209562_1000607_pt1 | contig 12402 bp, 9 predicted proteins | sample WorMetvacBELIZE2_FD_187399 | JGI IMG/M metagenome (GOLD analysis project Ga0209562, IMG submission 187399) | Marine gutless worms symbiont microbial communities from Max Planck institute for Marine Microbiology, Germany - Olavius vacuus BELIZE.2... | ecosystem: Host-associated > Annelida >...
CCTGGCGTAGTGGTTAGCGCGTTGGCTTCGATCAACGAAGTTAATCAACGTCGGGCCAGGTTAGTACTAAGACGGGTTATCGTGTCTGGGTTCAATTCCTGGTGCCAGACATTTATTTCGGTATGTAACCAACCAGCCACCCAAGGTCAACTCAGCCTTCCATCCCTTCGGGGTCGGTAAATGAGTACCAGCTTCGGCTGGGAAGGCAAAGGCAGGTATGGTTCATTCTGTTAGCGGATGAACACGGGGTGTGCAGGTAAAACTGTGAGATCCCTTGAGAATGCGTGCCATACCTGAGCGCCTTAGAGGTGTGTTCACGATGAGGCGCTATACAAATACACGTTTACCTTTACCTTACAATGTACTGTACATTGTTGATGATGTAGGTCATCATGGAACTGATGGTCCACTTGTCGTTTCTGATGTGCTGGTAACCTCTTTGTCGGAAGCATTTGTCATTGCTGGAGCTGAACTTAGCCACAAATTTACAGATGTGAATGCTCGCTTCCAGCAAGGTACGTCATTATCATAAACAGTTTTATTATTATCGTCATGCTCATAGTCTGAAGTTGGTTTCGTGGGTAATTTTAGTACAGCCAGGCTGATGTAACATAGCAAATTTTACTGGCAAAAAAATTTTGCATTAGCAGAATTTATCTTAATGTGATGTGTAATACTGTATTTGTGACTTGGTGATATTTAGTGTTTAAGCTGTTAAGTGTTTCGACATTCTTGTGTAGTATTATTGTTGATGTCAGCTGTGAAATTTTATGTGAAGCATGCATTAACAAACTAAGAATTTTTGCTGTTTACACGCAACATTTTGAGTAGCAAGCATATTTTATGTCGGCAAAAAAGCTGCCTGTTATGATGTTGCCTGTTGGCTTTTGATTACACGTTAAATTCTAGCATGTCATGATATCATCATATATAAATGTCACCTTGTGTCTTTAATAACTGATCTGATAACAGCTGATGCTGTATCAGCAGTAGCATTAGCAGTAATTGTAGTGTTTTATGTCCACACCATGGACCATAAAAACATGCAACTTTGTTTTTGACATACCGTGGGTATTTCTTAAGCAATTGTTATGCTTTTTGTGTAAACACGAATGAATACTCTGTAGTATACTTACTTAATGGCATGATGTTGTCATAAGTTCGGCGTCATATTACACGTCACAAAAGTTTACTTGTTAGGGCTACTTCTTAGCATTAAGAACTTTCTGAAGCTAAAGTTTTGATAAAAATTTTGTGTGAATGTAAATAACTTTTTGCTATAATATTGATAAAATTACTCGGTGAGAATTGGAAAAGACAAACTTTGGATCTCTTTCATTGAAAGTTGCAAACAACTGGTTCAGTCGTATGCAATGCAGATAGCGGTTGGCCACATTCATCTCGAACTGCAGATAGCGTTGCCTCACTCACAATTTGACGTCGTCTTGCCATTACGTAGTACCGGTGTACTGTGGAATATTCATTCATGTTTCCACGGTACAAAAAGCATGACAATCGCTAAGCAGTGCCAGTGTTGTAGTCGAGGAAATAAAGTGGCGTATTTTTATGGCCCATAGTGTATTATTCTATATGTTAACAATGTGTGCAGGATTAATGCATGTTCAGGCGACGTCAAGTCGTGGTCGACGTGTCAGCCCAGTGCGTGCTTTCCTGTTGCCCGCAGCTCAGCGTACTAATTTGCACATTGCTACTCTCTCACATGTGCACAAAGTGAGTTTCTAGTAATGTGTGAAATGAGAAAGGCTTAAGATCATACAACATACGAGTAATGATAACGTGGTGTCCCAAACAAGACATATTAATGTATAGTAAAACACAGGTTTCACAATATTAATGTACTGTATTGTCAGTGTCTTGTTTGGAAGCAGTGTAATTGTTGTCCGTTTATCATGCATAAAGCATGCAACATAAAAACAAAGTCACACATTGTCAATTAAGAAAACTAATTCAACATGCAATATAGAGCTTTCAACTCTGGCTTTTCTGATGTACTGTTTAACAGCATTCGTGTTTAATAGCATGATGGCCTAGCATATTGATCTAGCAAAGTTCTAATTTAATCATTTCAAGTGAAATAAAATACCATACACGGCCTTCTAAGATATTTTCTATACAGAACAGTGGTTCAGTGTAGTGGTAGGAGCACACTTTGCCTTGTTGATCTGCTGGAATTCAGACTTGGCTGTTTTGTACATTTTGCATCAATCATGATTTCATCACGATTAATCGTGTGTCTGAGAATAGCCACTTCTGGATGCCGTCAGCTAAGTCAACAACCATCTGCACCTATCTACTTTTAAGAAGCCAATCATGACTTGACTATGGAAGCTTTTTAGCCGCAGGACCACAACTGTGGAACAGTCTCCCATACTAACTGTGGCACCCTAACCTGTCTATTGGACAGTTCAGAAATGGATGCAGGACACATTTGTTTGCCAAGAGTGCAGCACTTCTGTGACTTCCGTTACTAGTACAATACTACTACCACCACCACCACCACCACTACCACTAATACAACAACATCTGTTACTACTACAACCACCACCACCACCCACTACTACTACCACTACGACTACTACTACTACTACATGTACTACTCCGTCAGCTGATTGCATGTTGACAAAACAAACTGCAAACACTCTTTGACAACTGTGAAAACTGTTAGCAGCAGCAGTTGTGATACTTGTTGTAGGTAGTCTTTGAAGGGACTCGTGCAGTCGGTGTGATTGTCTCTCATAACGGCACTGCACCACAGACAGTGATGGCACACAGAGAAGTGATCATGTCAGCTGGCGTCATCGGCTCTGCACAGTTACTCATGCTTTCTGGCATTGGACCAACACAGCATCTCACAGACTTGAAGGTCCGTGACAGTTAAGTTTCATTTGTGTTTAATTTTTGCCAGCTTTTGCACAGCAGCTGAGATTTTGCATTGGTTGTACAATTGCAGTTCAGTTTGCTTGGTATATGGTACAAGACTTTTGTTGGACCCTTCAGAACCATGATGCTCAAAGATGTTTAGTCGTAGTAAAACTGTGAAAAGTTACTAGATCATTGTGCAATGTGTAATTCGTTGAGTCTGTGGATTGTATGGTTGGCAGTGTAGCGCAGGTCAGTGGTGCACATCCAGTGGTCTTCATGTTCCGGGTTGAGTTAAACTAACAAAGAAATTAAGTCTGTTCGAGTGCTGTGTGTTAGTTTGTAGCATATGACAATAAAGACTCTAATAAAATTTATTACTGTGTTAGTTGTATTGATAAACTAGTCATGAAATGGTATATACTGTAGCAGAGTACAGTTATTAGCATTTCTTCGATAACATTGCGGTTGTATCCTCTAAGTCTGAATAGTGAATATTGATGATGACATGTTTGCCGTGTATTTACTGATAGGATATAACTTTGTGAAGAGATCTTATGCTGCAGTTAGCCACTGATTCATTGTTTTATGTAGATTCCCGTCACTGCTGACCGGCCGGTCGGCAGCAGACTTCAGATGCCACTGGGCTTTATTGGTGCCGAGTTTACGCTGAAAGAGCCGATTGCCGTTACAGACTATAAAGCACAATCACAGCTAACAAAGATGGACTACATGTTGTTTGGGACAGGTTGGGCAATCTTACTTACCGTTAAAGCTATTTGTGTTAGGAGTTTGTTTATTGTACCATTGGCAGTTTCAGCAGTTGTGTGCTTGTCTAGTAACATTTCATGATTTGTTTGATCAGATTTCTTCCAGTCATAGGCACACTGATGTGAGTAGTACTAACATGAGAACTAGGGCCTCCTCATTACTGGTTTAGGTTAGGTTTTCATGTGCATGGTTTGGGCATATTTTCTTTAATTAGGGCCAGTTTATTTGTCTCAGTATATATGTCATTGTATGTACATTGTCTCTAACTTGTTGTCATTGCCACTGCAGTTGAGTGTGTAGAAAGACTCGTTTATAAGTGACCTATAATGTGTCAAGTGCAAGGTGCCTATGCCTACTGTAAAGTTCTGGAAAGTCTTATAATTTTTTTGTAAAATTTCCAGGACCTGGAAAGTCCTAGAAAACGAGTTTGGTCCTAGAAAGTCCTGGAATCTTAAGTGCAAGGTCCTGGAATTTGCTGGGCTGTGATGTGGATGGCGAATGCAATGATGCAGACACAGATGTCAAAATATGTGTGTAAATAATTGTAAAAAGTTTGCTGGCTTACAACAGGGTCCTGGAAAAATGCTTTTGAGGTCCTGGAAAAGTTCTGGAATTGTTTTGTAACCAACAGAGTAGGAACTCTCAAGTGGTTCTTTAAATCTTGCTCACTGTCATCAATATGTTGTAAATAAAATTTCTGTCTTCAGTTTAGTGTTATGTCTCGTGTTGTTTTAATATATGTACTTTAAGTTTCATTTATTTATTAGGATATTTCTGTGATTGCTCGTTGTATGACGATGTTTCAGGTTATCTGAGCTGTCCGTGTCACTCGGAAGGAAGTGTGTTCACACGAGCTGACAATAGCACTGTTGCAGAGGACTCGGCACCTGATGTGGAAATACGACTGTTGAATATGTTGATTGGAAACTCGCCAGAAACGATGTCACAGTTTGTGCAGATTAGCAACATTGATGCTCTGGTTACTATCTGATTATAGAAACATGGCATATTTAATTGATATGCAGCTGTCAGTCGTTAAAATGATACTAGTAAACTGTCAGCTGATTACTGTGATAAAATGTGGAAATCATAATTATTCATTAAAACTTTATAACTGTTTTAATATATGCTGTGTGTTATAAAATCTTGTCTGTAGTGGATGTTGATGTGGATAATATAGACCATAAAACTATTTGACTGTGGGACACGTTGACAGGTGGTAACAAATAATGGAGGGGTGTTTTGGATCTTTGGATATGGAGGGTTAAAACAAGCTACTTCTGTGGAAAACTTTTTTTACATCAGGGCATTTGAGCTATCAGGGAAATATCAGGAAATTGACCCAAAAGTCAGAGAAATGAGAGGGGAAAATGTTGTCATGGAAAACTGGTTGTTGCTGACTTAATGTTTGAGGCTATGCCAGTGTTTGGTAGCATCATTCACACGTGTCTATGATACTGCCTGGACAGAGGTCACCCTGTGTATTGTTTGTGTAGACAGTCGAGGAGCACCATGGCAATGTGAACATGCAGGACGGCCTGTCACTGATGCCAGTCGTACTTCATCCACAAAGTGTCGGAACAGTCCGATTACGCAGTTCCAGTCCACATGATCCACCCATCATTGATCCACAGTTTCTCACTGTCGATGAAGATGTGAAAACTGCAATTAGTGGTAATCTGCACACGCTCCTTATTAGAGATGTGGCTTATTACTGCTGGCTTGTAAATTGTTGTTTGCAGCTAATTTAGATTATTTATACAGTGCTATAATTGTTTTATTTTGTTTTCATCAATTATAGAAATGCACAAAAGACTGCAAGTAAAAATTATGTGTAAAGAAACTTAAGACTTTGTCAAACATGGACATGCCATACTACTCAAACTGCTGATACAACAGACTACGACGCAGCCAATAAGCTCTTGCATCCACTTCTCTGGAGTTAATAAATTAATGCTACCAGCATACTGAAGTGGCAATGCCAGTACTGGTCAGTGTGCCAGTGATCTTGTTGAGGGCTGCCTGGGTGCTCTAGGTGCCAGCGGTTCACTGAAGTCATTCTGTACATGCCACAACGCAACGTAGGGTCACCAGGTCGGCCGTCAAGTGTGACATCACTGGCAACATCTACACGGGTTTACATACCAGCATGATGCTGGCAGACAGTGACAATCATCATACAGCATTTTGCATCTTATGCTAACAGCATTGAACACATTGGGGCAGTGGCAGAAAACTGAATGTGTTCAATGAAAGACTATTGCACTACAAGGCAGATGGCAGATTGTTAAATACTTTTCATTTCTGTAAAATGCAAAACTCCGCTGTTCATTAAGATAATTAGCTTGGTTATTTGGTACGCACGTTTAGCAAGTGTTTATCTTTTATGCATAGATGTGAATACATTGCCTGAACAGTTTATGAATTAACAAGATGGACTTTTACTGCTGTCAACTAACTGACAGTTGCCTCAAATGTGGGCACCCTTGAATTGAACTCATATGTCATGGCACCTTAGAAATCAATCAATCAAATGTTTAAGATAAAAGGTAACTTTACAATTTGAAAGGTCATATGTCTCAATGTGTGAATTGTGAGGAAGCTGCATTCATTGTCGAATTTGCAGCAATTCGTCTGTCAGAGAAATTTGTGGAGACAAACATGTTCAAGACGCTTGGAGCGAAGTTGCTTGATCGTGTCCTGCCAAGCTGTTTACATCATTCTGTTGGCAGTGATGAATACTGGGACTGCTACGTACATCACATGGCCTTCCCTGTGATCCAGCGGTTAGCTGGCACTTGCCGAATGGGTCCAGCAGATAGCATCGACGCTGTTGTTGACGAACAGCTGCGGTAAGATGGCTTTTCTTTGGTCACCCAATCTGTCTTTTTTAAAAATGATCTTTCTTTATATGTGAAAATATTATAGATGCAGAGGAAAGTTGAAAATAGTAATCTCTGTCTAGTATCATACTCTGTGATAGTTTATTGCTGTTATTGTACAACAGTTTAGTTAAAAGTAAGATTTATACTTTTTATCCATGTATTTTTATAATTATAATTATATAGCTGTTACTGAGGTGCAGTTTCATTGTCTTTTGCTTAAAATCTGGAAAATTTTTGTAATTGCGGTTGTTGTTATAAATATTTTAATTAGCCAGTCACGCCTGAATATTATACTCTGTTTTGTTTTTTATGTGTTGTGAAACATTAATTGACCTTTGTTTATTTAATTATTTGCTTGATACAAGTTGCACACAAAGTAAAGAAATGAAGAACATGAGCTGTGTAGAAAAGTGCACAGAACTGACATTGGAACTGTACAGTAAAATTGTGCGTTAAAATATGTGCTGAAATAAATATAAAATTTGACCTGCATTATTTTCTATTGCTTACTTGGCATAAAACTCTTAGAATTAAACAGAATTGTATGGAGTTCATTGATGAAAATTTTTTGTCACAAATAATGTTGTAGAGTAATTGGGGTGCAAGGACTGAGGGTTGTCGATGCGTCAGTCATGCCAGAAATTGTGTCGGGTGATACAAACACTGCAGTCATTATGATTGCCGAGAAAGCCGCAGATATGATTCGTGGAATTGTCAGTGTCCAGCCAGTGAATATACTACAGCCTGACATGTGATTCTTACACAGTTTTTTTTATAATTATTGTTCATTTTGATGTGTCTTACAGTAACGTGCTGTTTTTTGAAGCCATATCAGGTCATAGATTATAATTTTAGCATGTTTAGATGATGTTCCTTCATGTAAGCAGTATTTTAATATTAATCATAGTTACTCGTAATTGTGTAAAATGTCTTGTTACAACTGCCAAATACGTTGTGTATTTGTTTTGTTTTGTCAGTTGTCATTATGTGAACTGGATTAATCAGAAAGTTGTTGATAAATTTTCATGAAATTTTTAGAATAGGTAGACTTTGACAAGAAAACTGTCAGTTATATTTTGCTGTTTGTGGGTGATACAGATCTGTGTCCAAGAATTTTCCACTTTTTAACACGGTGAACTAGGGCCTTCTGATGATCTCTCAGAATTGAATTTCATGCTCACATTACACTCTATATTAGGGATGTTGCGGAACTTTTGGGGGAGTCATTTTTGGTCAACCTTGGTGCAGGTTTGCATACTACATGCTCAGTTGCTCTGTAGTAGTTTTCTGCATCGTCGTATGTATCAGTTGAACGTGGCATTAAATGTGTGTAGCGAATGTTGCATTTGAGTAGGTCAAATGTCAACATGATCCGAACAATCATGTGTTAATATAGTTGTATTCTCTTATTTTGTTTCCAAGTTCTCATTCCAGCAGCTGCAGGATGTGTGTTCCATTGCAGTGATGATTAATTATCCGTCAGTAATTATTAATTATCCATGATCAATCATCGGTTAGTACGGTAGTTTTGACTGTGTTTCTTTACTTTTAGTTCTTTAGTTTGTTTTACATTTGCTGTTGAGATTACAGTTTGCAGTTGTCTCGCAGTAACATGCATGACTGCAATGCCGAGATTCTAGAATCTGTCGCCAAGAGAACTTGTGCATTTTTTCTCTGCCCAAGAGGTTATGTTTTATCTCGGCAATTGTTTGTATGCATGTCTGTTAGCAGCTTCACATAAAAATTACTCGTCAGATTGTATCGTAGTCATCCGGATTTTGACTCCGAATCTGGACGGGATTTGCCTTGACAGAGGTCTGCACTCTCCATTGCTCGTTTTGCATAGTGCCTATGTTGACTTGGCCTTCTACGTTCTCTGTGATGGTAAAATAATTGTCAGATTTCATAATGAGTAGTAGTAATAGTAAGTGGCTATTAGATGGAGACAGTAGCAGCCTACAGGTAGACTCATAGCTCCAATCAGTTTGCTTTGTCCTCGGGTCATCAGCCACTTGGTTCTGTTCTACATTCATCGTATGAATTCTTGCAGTCACTTTATAATTATTACAGCACCATAAACATATACAATGTGATGTCCGAGTAGTGCCGTTTGCCTGTTAGAACTGTCCTGTTCTGTATTGCACAGTTGTGCCGACTGGTATAATGTACTAATGGGCACAACTGTATATATTATGCTCATATGAAATTAACGGTTTTCACAGGTGGACCAGGACCCAACCCTTCGGGCTTCAAAGTTAAACGTGGTGGTTACCAAAGTTAACAAATGGAGTATGTAGTTGTAGCAGTTTGTCTGCAACTGTAATAAACGAAGATTATTATACAGTATGCATCAGTGGTGTCTAGGACGTATTGACTGGTAACGTGTATTTGGTCAAATGGTGGGAAGATGGGTGAAAATGTAGAGTTTAGGCTTAGCATTTATTGTTCTTTGTAATTCGGGTCAGTTGGTGACGTGTGGTTAGGGTTAGCTGTTCATGTATTTTCTCTTTTTTGTGTTTTTGTCGTCAGTGCCATGCAAATGATTGACTGGCAAGACTCGTCTCTGAAATGACATTATTCGTAGCGTCGGTTCATTATACTCTGCTCAGTATTCATTCAGCCATGATGCTACTGCCTGTCTGTGTATAATACAGTTTCGTTGTCATATACACTGTGTTCATGTTGCTAGTAGTGGTTCTTCTAGTGTTTTGATCTCTTTTCTCAGGTTCAAATTTGTGGTGTATAAATAAACGCATGTCATCAATACTATTCATCCACTTCATCATTAATGTCTACTGAGCATTGTGCTGTAACTACTAATGCACAAAAACACTACATTTCCAGAGGGGGCAACTGGCCCCTCTTGCCCATGCCTACGGGCGCCCATGGCATTCAGTGCTCGGTTTGTTAGTATTGATAGATAGCTGATGCCTTGGTTTAACATACACTCAGATATGTCTTACATTCATTTGTAATAGTCAGACTCGATTGATCTGGTACTGTAAACCTTTAATTGAACCCAATGCCTGTGAATTCACACTGTTAAAAATTTGCTTATACATTTTGCATTCGAAATTAAATGTGAACACTTCTGGTACATCTGATCTGTTGCTTGACGGCAATTTAAGTTACATTTTGCCTTGCTCCATAGGACTGGCTTTTCGCCTATAACACTGTAGCACAACTGTGCTACATGTGATAATCTCGTTTTATGTAGGCTGGCTGAGCTTATAGCGTAGCTGGTTAAAATGGCTGGATTAGGATTAACCATTGTGCCAGTTGTACCATGGGAGGGTTTAACGTTTGAACATTCAGCGTTGACTTACACGTAACGACGATGACTAAAAAAGGTAAACTTTTTTGGGGGAGTGCACCCCAGAGAAAATTCTGGCTATGCGTATGATAAAAGGGCCCCGCCTTCGATTGGTATGGGGCCCCCGGAATGGTTAATCTGGCCCTGGTTTAAAAGCTCTGTGTGTTAACCTTGGTGGCACAAATCATAACTGCTATACACAGAAGATTCCAATCATGCATACACAGACCTACTGATGAACTTGATCATAGACCATAAAGTCCTTAAGTCTGATATATTTCACAGGATTTTGGTCATCTTACAGCTGTCCTGCCAGCCAGGTGTCACTGCTTGTTAAACAAATTATAACACTCATTAACAACAGCATTATGAACAGCACATGAGGCAGTGTTCAGGCTGACAAAATTAAAACTAGCGAAAATACACCATGCATAAAACATTTATTTAATGTAACATTAACAGATGATGACAATATTTAACAGTTATGAAAAATGCATGCAAGTCACGAAAAAATGACTGACAAACTTATTTCATTATTTCATTATTTTACGAGCATGTTGCGGCAATACCACTCTGCTCATGAAAGACGACAACTGACATCTCGCATTATCCAGCTATTGCTAACTGCTATCGTGATTACCAGCTAATAATCATTACTGGTTGTCAAACAATTTATGAAACAGCAAATAGCAAAATCTATAAATGAACTGCTGTAAGCATATTACAAGCCAGTGGCTTCACAAATTACTAATAAAACTAAAATAAAGTATACAAATGAACATTATCTTCACAAACACCATTATCACAAATGCATCAGCTACGGTCGCACATACACTCACAGCCAAAACTTAAACAACAGAATTTAACATAACAAAACATCTGAAAGACGAGCTGTGAATATAATCCATCTTTTAAACCCCACGCTACAGATAAACAGCAATATCTATGACATACTGTAGTGTTAATGCTCGATTGCAGTTTAGTTTCTTAAAATAAGTTTTCATAGACATATACTGCCAAATCACATTAACACAGTATTGCACACAAGTAACATTGGCCTGGACAGCTGTAATTGAATTTCATAATAAAGCTGAGCAGAAGTATACTAACACAGCAAAACACTTAATCAGAGCAAGTTTGTGATGTCAAATTCTTCAGACAATGAATAAAAAACCCAGACAATGGTTAGACAAATAAAAAATGTGTTTGAATATCATTTTATTATTTAGTATGTGAATAAGTTATTTAAAAAAACATTCAAACTACTAATTAAAGAGGCACTGCAACGAAGCTGTGGGGCACTATATGTATGCAATCGTTATGAGAAATGCATCACGAGATGATAATGACAGAATGGCAATACAGATACATCAGCATTAAAGCTCAAAGTTCAAACACTTTTCAACATAACAATTCTAAGAGGAATAATTATGTGTAGCCTGTGTGAAGAGTTAGGTCTTCAACCCATCTCTTCACTGTCCACAACAAATGGAGGTTGAAATGGGTTCGAAGCAAGTTCCAGACAACGGGGCTGCCACAGGGAAACTCTGTCTTCATTGTTGTCATGTACCAAGGCCAACTCAGCCTTCCATCCCTCCAGGGTAGGTAAATGAGTACCAGCTTTGGCTGAGAAGGCAAAGGTAGGTATGGTTTATTCCATTAGCAGATGAATGCGGGGTGTGCAGGTAAAACTGAGATCCCTTGAGAACGCGTGCCATACCTGAGCGCCTTATCAGTGGCTGACGACAAGGCGCTATACAAATCCACGTTTACCTTTACCTTTACTCTCACTGGAAGGTGGTAGATAAGGGTGCAGTGTGTACTGTTTAGCACTAACATCCAGCATTACAACTACACTACAAGCCGTCACTACACAACTACGATGCATATAACAAGTCCACCATGGATCCCTCTGTCCTGGCAGCCCAGCAGTATAAACAATACAAGCACTGTCTAACGGTCACAGAGAACCAAACTGGCATCACACTTCAAGTGGACACATTTGCAAATGACGGAACACGCTGGCGATCCACATGCAAGTGAGTAGTACAACACTACAAAGCACGACTAGGGTGATACAAAAATCACAGTCAAAAAGTCTGAAATTCATGACAGACTTTTTTAAAACATTGCAAAATTCACTGCGAATTCACGACAACAATTCGCGGTCACATTGTGTTAAAAACAATGCACTGACGAGCACTTTCCACTTCGTAAGTCATAACGAGCTCGAAAGTTAACCTCCAAAGTGCCAAAAAATGCAAAACTGCCATACCCAAATTTTTATTGCCAGAAAAATTTAAAAAGCCAAATTTGACTTACTTGGGATTACAAAATGCCAGCTAGCAACATGTCTCTTGGCTCCAAATAATGATCAGTAGTTGTTTTAGGTCCAACGTGTCACTGTTTTTACTAAAAAAATTTATGTGAATTTCGACACAAAAGTGTATCAAAGAAGAAACATCACAACAAATCATAGCAAATGCTAAAATTCAAGGCAGATGCCCAAATTCATGGTTTCCATGAAAGTGTGACTTTTGTATAGTCCTAAGC
>Ga0209562_1000608_pt1 | contig 12383 bp, 8 predicted proteins | sample WorMetvacBELIZE2_FD_187399 | JGI IMG/M metagenome (GOLD analysis project Ga0209562, IMG submission 187399) | Marine gutless worms symbiont microbial communities from Max Planck institute for Marine Microbiology, Germany - Olavius vacuus BELIZE.2... | ecosystem: Host-associated > Annelida >...
ATTAGGCATATACATGTACTTTCCAGGCTTTGATATGCTGTAAATTTACTAAATAATGACTGTGCTATCCCATCCTCCCAAAAATGTACCATGTCAGATTTACGCGAATATGCAATCGCGATTACATGGTCCGCATATTTTGAAAAAAAATGTCCGCGTTTTTCTGACATGCCTAAACAGGAGTTCGTTTCAGAGACGAACAAGGCAACGATTACCACACACCTGTCAGAAGTCAGCGACGATGTAAACACAGAGTTTGTGTCAATAAAATCTTTGAGATTACGAAGCTTGAACAGAATTGGCATCAGCTGGTCGCCAGTAAACGCATTTGTTAGCTACGAACAACAAACCGACAGCTGTCTCAACACACACGGTTCACTAAATCCATCGCCGTGGTCATGACCTCAAAATATTATCAATCGTATGAATATGACACGATCTTAAGTAGTGTGGCATTCCAACCGGAAAAGAATAATGCAAAATGTTAAATACTAAACAACTCAGGATGCATTTCGTCATTAACCTCATTGGCGGTACAATTCCACCTAGGTTTCTGCTCCAAAAGCAGTATGTTAGTGGCGCGGCTTGCTAGTTGCCAGTGCCTGTGTATCTCATCCTTGACCGTCAGCTAATGACAATTGAATGACCGACAGGACAGTATAACGTCAACATACAACTGTTTGAACATGATAGGGTGTCAACTAGACAGGGCTGACACGGAGCGTGGCTAATTGATATGCCGCCGCGAATGGTCAGTTTACGACTGACTCACCGCTGCGCAACGCGACTGTAATCACCCCACCGTGGCCATCTGTTTCAGAGTCCGCGCTCCGAGTGAGCCTCGGGGTTACCGTTTTCTGCATCTTAGCTCTACCCCGTGTCACACTCAGGATTACCACTAATGAGGTTAATGCAGAGGCTTAAAATTACTGAGTGTTTGAAAATATCCAGACTGACCGATGGCAACGAGTAAGCTTTGCTCCGTCCCATGCTGGATCTCGCGTATGGAACGGTCTGCCAACCCAGCTGAGAGAGTCGAACATTACACTTGGACAATTTCAACGAACACTCAAAACACATCTATTTGGTCACTGACAGCTGCAGTGCCGAGTGACAGTATTTTTCATGCGCTGTGTCGCAAACAAATTTCCTCGCCTACCCAGCCGTACGAAAAATATCAGACATTTATTTCCTAATCAGTCAGCCATCTATTTCAGTATTTTGTTCGTTTTTTTTAAATTTTCTCCACCCCTGTTTGATTGTATATATCTATTCACTCTATCATATACTGCTGTCTATGGATTTCTCATGTACTGTGCTATATGGTCTTAGGACCACAAGACCAAATAAATACTACTACTACTACTACTAATTTGCTTTCTTACTTACTTACCTATTTGACACACAGGAAGTCATCCACAAAATCACTCTCTCAGACATGGTCTACTGGAGGAGAGGGGGTCACCCATGGAGTGAGCGACTCCTATGTTACAGACGGCTAAGAGTCTGCAGTAATTACAAAACACTGACGCCGTCATCCTAGTAAGAGCAATTGTTACAGCACTGATTCACAGGCTTGTCATTAAGTGATACTAAGAAATATCGACGTACAATAACGTTACAGCTGGCTGGCATCACTTCCGTGGTCAGTTTCACGTCCCAGATCGGCCTGCAACATCAATAAACATTACCTCTGAAGAGATTGATTGATTGAGTAAGGCTTATCGTTCCACCAACACATTATAGGTGATATGGGGACGGCCTCGGAAGAGAAATCTACACTGCTGTCCAGCAACATTGTATTCATTATCACCATCAGCAGCAGATGCAGCGGCACTGACAATTATCAGTTGATAAAGTGACATGTGTGCAGCAACACTGTCTGATTCACACAGAGAATTGACACACAACAAGCTCTACATTCCACCAGCTCAAATAACGCACAAATGCAGTACACCATACAATGCAACGATCATCCACGCTACTGACTAGTTTTGTTTCATTCATGCAGTCGGCCATTTATTCTTGTTTTGGCATTATTAGTGTTAATTTGTGATACTGTGAAATTCTCGCCATTTGTTCTCAGAGCCGAGTGAACAAGTTGTATCAAAATTGTGCAAGATAATGCTTTACAAACTTTAAACCTCCAACTGCTGCAGTTCGAAATAATGGCGACTCAAAGGTGACGAAAGCCGAAAATTGCACGGAAATGTTAGACTTTCTGAATCCCCCAAAAATTTAGGGGAGGATCGGCCAAACATACCATTGAATTTTTCCATATCAGCCAAAGACCCACCAGCTGATACACTTTTGCAGTAACTGCCAAGTGAGCTTGCAGATTAGCAGTCCAGTAACAAAAAAAGAAGACAACAAAATTGCCTTCTAACCTCAGACAGACCACCCACAAATGTGCGTTCGGTCACTTATGGTAAGCCGATAAATTCATATTATGCCAATGACCTTGTGTAATCCGGCGCTGATATGACACGTGGAATTTCCCGTCGTCATGTTTGCTTGCCACCCCTCAGTGATGCAACCCGCTCACTGGAGCGGCAGCTGTATTCATGCTCTCACTTAAGCACAGGGGTGGCGAGATAACATTTCATGTTTTTTGCTCGTCTCACTGTTGCCTTCACCCGATCATCTTTATACAAAAACTTGATCCGTATGTGCCAAAAATCTATCAGAATAACGAAAATGAACTTCATACGTCAAGGCTTTCGAAAGATATCGTCTGACAGACAGTGAGACAGACAGACAGACACGACCAAAATTATTACCACGGCCGCTTCACGGGTGGCAAAGATACACAGCAGCTACAGATAAAGGCCTTTATTTGCTTGGCTTAACAAGCAACACTTACCGTAGTATTCTGGCAAGGTAAAGACAGAGGCCGCGGTGCTTGTACGAGAAAAGAATGTTTGCATGGCCGTCAGTTGGAGAGATGAATGAGCCAGAGATGGTGCTACCTGGGCTGCTGAAACTGAGCTGACAAGGTCCTACACCTTGATATGGCGTTGATGACACTGGACCACCTGGACCACCTCCTACACGCAAACAGAGATACACCTTAATATAACAAAATATCATAGCTGTAAATTTCTTAATTTTAACCTATTAAACTTATGCTCAATTTACATTCAGTTAATCATGCCTGTCGACACTACACTCTGCTGTGATTGCCTATCAGTTTAACTTTTAAAAAATTCTTCTCCAAAAAATTAACCTCCTCGATGTCGTGCATTTCAATTTCACTGTTTTTAAGCTTGTTTAAAAATGCAGAGCCTTCGACAAGGTTCACACAATGATACAAAACGCCAGCTGCAGTAAACTACTTGAAACAGTTCTCTGCAATGTAGAATCGACAGATGAAATATACATTTTGTCAAAGTCTCTGAATTAATTGGATCACTTAATGAATTCAACTTATCAAATGATTTTTGACATATAACAACCCCCGATGCGCAAACATGAGTGGACAATGCATGAACCTGCACAAAAAAAAATTGAGAAAAAACCCTTCAAAAAGTGAAAATCTCTGTGATAACCGGAAAAAAATCTGTCATAAAAACCTACAAAATGAAGTTTGTGCATTTTCTGATGTTCGGCATTTGCACTTTCAATGTTGCTCCATGATGTCAGAGAACATATTTACGCCAGTGCTAACTGACTTTGTGCTGATGACTGTTATTACACCCTTTAAAGAACCAGCATGACATCTCAGAAAGTGAAATACAGTGGGCTGTAACGCATACTGTTCCTTCTTCATGGCAGGTTACCTGTCACCATCGCGAAACTATAGTCCACTATTTAGTCTGTTTTTTTGTTCCTTCAAAAATTAACTGCAAAATTCATCGATGACTTTCTGATCTCGGTAACAAATAAACCAATCAACAAACTGGGGCAAAAAATTTTAACCAGCTTGGCAGATGTAAAAACTGGGTGCAAACTATGTGGCAGGACGACCCACCTGGAGCTGTAGATGTGACTGTGGCGGAAACACATTCTGGTTCTCCTCCATACAGGAAGAAAGCTCTCGTAGCCAAGTCAATTACCTACACAGATCGATCTAATCAACGTCAATTAACATCAGACCAATGTATGCAATTCCATAACCAACCATACTGCTTCTCCATTCTTCTGTAGCAGATGTCTGACACCTTACAGTGTGTTACTATTAGCTAGTTGCCTAATTTATTCATAGGCACTCATAGAATATATAATTTCACTTTGTTGTCGATCGAATGGGTACGTTCTTTTAGCACGATGTTACCTTTCGTGAAATTCGCGGAAGATAAGGTGGTCGTTTTCTTTATTCTCCGTGAAAAAAATGCTAAAGCAATGCAACTTGAAGTCTAACCATAATCCTAACCCCAATTTCCAGGGCAGATTGATCAGATAAATCTGAGTGGTATTGTAGAACGGTACACTGTTGTCAAATAAATCTGGTCTGATAAAGAACACACACAAATGATCGACAATTACACATTGTTGTAGAGGTGTGCCGGAAGTGCATATGCACAAATTAGGTAACTAGCTAATTACAATTAAGAATATAAACAGGTGACAATGAAGTAAGTAAGTAAGCACATTTAGAGGGCATGCTAAAAGCTACAGTCCCTAGACGCCACAGTCCTCTGCTAATCAATGTATGGCTTCAGCAAGTGGCATACCTTATAGAGAGATAAATGGGGAGGGAGAATGGTCCAGTCTCAATATGAGCATTGGGCTCTCAGAGCCGATTCCATCATTCCAGTCTGATGTAGTCTGCCTGCAGGTAACCTAGTCATAAACAGTGCTAGGCGGCGTTACTTTCCTGCCGCAGAGCCTCACTAACCTTGGCCAGAAAGAACTTATACTGCTTGGTGTAAAGGCACATGTGTGTCCGTGTGAACAACTTGTCCAGATTTGTTACATGAAAGTTGCAGTCTGTTCATCATGAGTCTGACAACCTTAGCATTACACCACTGCGCCACTCCGATATACGGGGTTAAAGTAAGCCGGAATGCACTGAAACACCGTTCCGGGGCCCGGACATTTAAGCCCGGGGTGTTCCGGCTGCAAAATTATTGGATTTCACAGCCGGAACCTAAGTTCCTGGGCCCAGCAAGTTAGCAATCTCCGCTATAGTAATCCCATAGTTAATAAGTCATTCAAATTTCACATTTTTACAATCACACATTCACAATGTTGAATGTTTTTTTTTACAAAATTTTGCAAAATTGAAAGAAACAACATGAAATCATGCTTAATACATTCAGTCTATCACTGATAATTTGAAAGACTGCTATTGAAACATGGGCCCAGGAAATGAACTGGGGGCCCGGAGAGCTGAACAGTTCCCCCACCTTGGAAATTATACTGTAACCCCTGCAGATGGGATACAGTCTATGCAATTTCAATAAGTCAGCAGCAGACTCTTCACTCATAATGACACTGCAGAACTAGGGTTGTGAGTTCGGAAATTTCCCTTGGAAAATTTATTCCAATCTTTCCGGAAATTTGTTAAATAATTTTTTCACTTTATAATTTTTAATTATAACCATATAAAATAATTTTTAAAATAAGCATGTTTTTGACAAACAACTCTCCAGATCTTTGTTTTAACCTTATGCATTAAGTTCCGACAAAATAACTTGTATTTAGCATCGCTACCAAGAATATCAGCAAAATTATAGACGTTATAACTTCCAGCCTTTAGCTAATATTTCGGGAAAATTGACAACCCTTAGTTCTATAATGCTGCAGTGACACAGCGTAGTTCACTGACCTGTTGATGACAGAGGCTACGAGAACACATCAAAACAAGACACGTCGCCGACGCCTGCTCCTAAACATAAACACAACAATCACTCAACATCCAGAAATGTGATTCAAACAGAGGTCATAGATAGCAGTCATATGTGAAACAAACTGCCAGCTTAACTACCACATCACAGACAATCTAGACAATTAAAATCCTAACTTGTTGCTTAATTTTCATATACTGGTTCCAGACTTCGAATAATATTCTCTGCCAAATAATCGCATTGCTCTTACATAGTTGCTGCTGTTAAAAGTACCTGCGACACTGGTTAACTGTAGTCAAGCAAATATTCTTATTAAGTAAGTAAGATAATTTATGTCACTATGTAAAGTAAGTAAGCAAGTAATCCTTTTATTTCCTGACAGACAAACGCCATCAAGTTGCACACCAAATGACACACAGTAACTATACCAGCAATACAGTAGAATAAGTGAAAACGTTAGTGTGTACCGTAATACAGCATTACCAAGAAAAGAGAAAAAAATTATTGCTGCCCCTCAAGCAAATAAATGTGCTTTTAACAGACATCTAAGGTGTGCATGAATATCCACCAATGTAATGGAGCTCTGGCAACATGTGCTATATACGTAAAACAGCAACAGCAAATGATGTGTCACCCAGATAAGCTTTGATCACAACAGATCAAATGGTAACTGTTGCGACAAATGCCTTCATAAGTGAAGCATTGACAACAAAAAACATACAGTGAGAGAGAGAGACGGACAACATATGTTAAGTGGTCAGTTTAATCAAACAAACACAGGCCTAAACTGACACAGCAGTGATATAAATCAATTCAGTTGGCACTCATGTGGTAAGTTCAAAGACAAACACACACAGATGGTAAACAGCACAAAACGAAGCAAACCTGATGACATCGGAAGTAAGCTTTGACCTCAGCCGAATCGGCTCCGTAATTCACCAGCAGCTGATGTAACTGCTCCACTGGACTCAGTTTCGTTATCAAGTATGTCCCCTACAGTTGCACTTCTATTACCAGTAACAGCACCTTTACCAGCTGACATGTTGGCTATGAGCAGCAATGTCTACATTAACAAAAACATGAATGAAAACCCAAGTTAATGAAAACCCTAAAGCTACAATTAACTACAACTAAATGAAAACTCTGCAGTTCCATCTCATGGAATGATTGTGCATTAACTTCAAATTTTATTACTGTACACATGTGACTACACAATTCGTGGTTTGCTGCTGGCCATATTCGGGGACAGCTGGTTTAGCATGTTTGTACGTATGCGAGATACAGGTCCTGGCCTATGTGGAATATGTTTAGTCTAGAAGCAATTTATCAGAGGTATGACTCGAAACCTGGCTGTCGGGCAGACAGGTCATTTACTATAGTGTGGTTCAAAGTGCTTATAACCTTGGAATTAATGATGACGAACTGCCGTTCGATCTGTAAGTGCTGAGTAACGACAGCTGGCGGGTCAGGTCGATCGATCCCTCCACCGGCTGCATTCTGTCGAGATCCACCAGCACCACTGCCACGTGTTGCACTGCCGCTGTTGACAGACTCATCCTGCGGCACCTCGGCAACTGTCCAGCTATGTCCGTCTAACACCAGTTTATCCTGCACAGCACTCATTCCCATCACATCGCGAACGTTCTACGGCAGCCATCTTTGACCACAAACTGACGACGAATGCATTCTTGGTGCATTTCACTCCACAGCATCTAGCGGTATGTACAGAATAGCATCAAACAGCAACAGCAACAACATGTTTATGATAAGAAAGATAACGTACGCTATGGTCGGGGGTGAACAATGAATAGGGTCACATTCTGCAGCCACTTCTTCCCGATCATCGCTCTAACTCTTATGATTTGCGCCGTCAGCGCGGCGCCATGACTTTGTATTACCTCCCAGACTCACTACACTAACTGACTCCAATTTTATTATCAGGCAACTTTTTAAAAACTCGTATTGACGCTATTTTCTACTTTTGCAATGTATTTTAGGTTGTCGCAGTGTGTCAGACTAACCTTAATAAACGAATATGAATGAATGCCAGACCCGCAACTGACCAGTCATCGGTTTAAGTCCCGGTCGAGCACTGCTGCATTACAACTGTAGACAAGCTGTTCACGCCATCGCGCCTCTGCCACCTTAGCAGTATAATTTGGTACCATACAGCTGTGACTCGATCTCACGCAGTCATAACATTAAATTATGATGAAAGGCCACATCACTGGTGTGCCATATGGCAGATCACACAAATATGACTTCTGTGAAGACTTAACTATGAACTTGGCACAACTCTTACTTACTTTCACTGGATGGCTCTACACCAGAGAATAACACTACCTGCCCACTAAACGCAACGTTAACTTTCTTAATCTTCAATCCGTTTTTCAAATATTGATGACGCATGGAGCTACCTGCTGTTATACTGGTTTCTTCTACAAACACTGTCTGTGTGCGGAATGCTGCCGATCATCAGCTCGTAAAGTTCAAGTTCAGCTCTGCTTAGAAACACACAACTTTGTTATTTCTAAGCAGAGCTGACACTTCAACTTTACGAGCTGATGACTGGCAACATTCCGCACATAGACAGTGTTTATAGAAGAAACCAGTATAACAGCAGACAGCTTCATGTGTCATCAATATTTAAAAGACGGATAGAAAATTAAAAAAGTTAACATTAGGTTTAGTGGGCAGACAATATTATTCTAGTTCTAGTTCTAGTTCCGATGAAGCAAATGAAGAGCAGCACATTACACACATGTGACTCGCTGATGAGAGATCGGAACGGAAAGTTGTCTGACGATATTAACCACATCATGTCGCTATCATCGCTATGAGATGACAGCAGCATCGTCACTCCTGCAACACACACGTCTGCAACTGACTGATTTTTTCTTGCAAATAATTTTCAGTCCATTTCGTTGTTTTACTAAATTTCTGTTACAATTTCCTAGCAATTCACCGGTAGAAGTCATCTGTCTGTGAATGCAGGCAACAGCAGACCATGAATCACAACGTGTCCATGCGCCCGTTAACGAAATGTGAAGGCAGATTGCAATAACTACACAATGTTGACCACGACACATGCAAATGCCAGGAAACGACAGTGACTACTGTTAGTGTAGTCTTTTTTTCTGGTTTTTATTAGTCGGTATTTTGTATTAGTTAGCACAGTTATTAGTTCGTGTCACTTAGTCAGCTGTCTGATGGTGCCACAGCCGCCTTCGTGACCTTTACCTCTGCCGCACATGGGAATACATGGACTGTCGCGCGTAGTAGTTAGGAAGTGAACAGTTTTCAGTTTTCGCGATTCGATTCACAGCGATCAGTTGTTTGATACAGTTTTGTTAATAAAATATATTTCTCGATTGATCTATCGACGTTTTGTCATCAATCCAGGTAAGTTAAGTACCCTGCGTACGATATACGGACCCACACCCACGAAATAGCTAGACAACAGAGTAGTAGAGTGGAGCATTTGCGACACTTAACACTGCAGCACGTGCAAAATAAAGAGAACTGTCAGAGGTATGACAAAATGACTGAAATTAATTGAATTATTGCCCGATTAGCATTAATTGGTCTGCAATCAACAAACAGAAGGAGCAAAGACAGCCAGAGTACAGACCACGTCGATAAAATGCCGAGTGAACATTGGTCGGTCGATGGTGGACTCCGACAGTGAAACCCGGAGGCAGGCGGACATGTATCAGTGACAACATGCTAGGATAAAACCGTGGCGACGTCGACATCATGCCAGAGAGACGATCACTAAACACTCCCGCCGACATCTGACCAAACGCCGTCACCGTGAAGTACAGGCGTGCGCCTGACGAAAACACGGCAGATAAGCAAGTCACAAACACGAGAAGTTTGTGCACCTGACAGGCTTCACAAACAAATGGCTGTGATAACTAATGCTCGGAAGTGACTGCTTGCTTAAATTCCATATTGAGGCTGAAATGTTTAAAGCCAGAATAAACTATCCAGTATTGTCGTGTAACTTTTCGAATAATTCTGAAGCCACATTTCGCTGAAGAATAAATATAATGCAATATGGCAACGTCAAGTAAGCTATAAAAAGAAGATTTTGCATAGACTGAGGTGCTTTGTGGCCGTTATTAACTTACAACTCACTATTATCACTTCAATTACACAGGTATTTAATACTTCAATTATACAGGTATTTTTCTAACGGCCTGCAAAGCAAAGCAAAGAAAAATGCAAAATATCGTTTTAAAAACATCAAATTTTCACAGACATGCAGAACAAAGCAGTTACTTCTGCTGCATCATTACAAAACATCAACCAACCAAAATAATCAAAGTTGCCTATATAATGTTAACACGTAACGAATTTAGTAACACATGAATAGACAGTTTTAGTGGTGAGACTTCTAACAAGATCAATCATTACCGTCATCATCGTAACTGAAACGTGGCCCATTACCTGCAGATGTCACGGCAACCAGGTGAACATTTGACGACTCTGACTTGCTGATGGCACCGATGTAAACCAACCTCTCAAATATCGACCTTTCCACCGTTCTACACCACGCAAAACATTACATGTTCCACAGTCACATATAACAAAGTATATCCAATCGGTCCTCGATACCTTCAACCTACTATAATTTCTCTAACTTTGCCGAGTTATGTAGGATTTCCTTACTGATAGAGAGCAAGTGTAGGTTTTTCGGCAAAAACCTCCACAGTCAAACGTGCTGTATATATATGGCAGTCCTTCCATATGATAGTCTCACGACCGAAGTGACCGCAAATTGAACTGATAACATCACTGTTCGCGGTCTCTCACGGCACCATAGTAGTATTTGTTCGTAATAATAACCCCCGAAAATTAGCAGTTCCCGCTGACTTGAAAGGTGACCCTCACAACTGCTAGAGTTCTACCAAGCTCTGCTGTGACAATAATACTAATAGCAGTGATACTGCCATATAACTGTATCACACCGACATCGCTGGCAGGTGTCTAACCTGGATATAACAGCAGCATTCTGAATGGTAGTTGGCAGTGAGGCCGCAGCTACTCGCCTCATACCAAGTCCATCGTAGCGCAGATCATACACCTTACGACAAAACAGCATTTCGATTAGTTTGCTTTTTTACTGTTGAATGACAAAAAAAAACAGAAATTTTTTTACAGACAGCATAAGACCCAGGCACTGCAATATCAAGAACTAAAATTTCGGCAGCGGAATTACAAATATTTCTGCTAACCGACTACACTACTGCTACTACTACTAATAGTAATAATATGCCAGTTATTTTGCACTGCCAGGCCATGTTACTGACAAAAAAAACAAAAATCCTCTCGGTAGGGAAAAAAAGCAAAAAAGAAATAAAAACGAAAGAAATCCTGTATGGCCCGTCTCCAGAGAATGCACAGGTATGTTGGAAAAAACAAAAACATCAGGGACAGCCAGCTACTCAACATCACTTGAAATATCATAGTTAATGGTGCGTCTGTTGTGTGGGCAGTTAGTACGTTATCATAACTGACCTGAATACTGCCTTTCTCTGAGCGAGTGTAGAGAACGTTGCGCGACTCGTCAATGCTGATCTGAACTAACGGATCTATTAACACACAGATGTGGTCACGCATATGCAGGAAACAAAAGAACAGCACAGCAACAGTCAAACAAAGCTCATCCATTTCACGTCCAGCATCAAGCTGGTATTCTGTTTAGTTAATTTCACAAATTTCTACAGTGCAAGGATGAGCTAACAATACTTGGGAGAATGGTTCACGGTGCTGTTATTATGTCAAAATCCTCACGCGGTTCATCTGACGAATGGCTGCCGACCCTAAGATGAAGCCAAGCAACTTGGATCTATAGGCTACTATCACCTACATCAACCTTCATCATTAGCCCACTCACTCAGCCTTCTATTCTGTACACTTCCCAGTCTCATTGTCACTAAAAACACTAAAAAAACATAATACAGCACCATCAAAGTTGCTAACATGAAGATGGCAAGGACATTCTGGCTAATTTCCATCTCTTGTCGCATATAAACCATGTAATCTTTCTAACTAAATAAAAGACAACGATTAAGAGGTCAGTACACAAATGTTTGGGTTTTTTAGGTCTTGAGGGTTTTTATTAACTGGGGTTTCAGTTTATGTTTTTGTTAACGTAGACATTGCTGCTCATCGCCAACATGTCAGCTGCATAAAGATGCCGTTACTAGTATCGATGCCATCAAACGATACATATTTAATACTAATAATATACCAAATAAAAATCCATCACCATTACCATCAACACAAGCCAAAGGTTGTAAAATATGACGATTTTTAGAATGGCATCTACATAACATATTTCTGAACAACATAAACTGCCATTCACTGGTGTTTGCCATACGAATTCAATAAGCCATAATAGAAGTGTAACTGTGGGAGGACATACTTGATAACTAAGCTAACGATTAATAGGTCAGTATACAACTACACAGTGAACCATAAAAAACGTGACATTTTATTTTTCACTATAACTTTGGCTAATCTTAACCGATTTTTACAGTTTTTATATCATTTTAATCATGATGAAATTCTACATACGATTGTTGT
>Ga0209562_1000609_pt1 | contig 12380 bp, 10 predicted proteins | sample WorMetvacBELIZE2_FD_187399 | JGI IMG/M metagenome (GOLD analysis project Ga0209562, IMG submission 187399) | Marine gutless worms symbiont microbial communities from Max Planck institute for Marine Microbiology, Germany - Olavius vacuus BELIZE.2... | ecosystem: Host-associated > Annelida >...
GTTTTCGTCATGATCGCCCTCGTCGTCTATTACTGTTTCACTTTTCTACTTATTACATTAGGCTACATACATTACATAACAATTTTTAAGGTGGCCGATGTAAATAACTGCTGGGACCACCATGTGGCTGTGCGTCTGTGTGTGTGGTCCGTGTTCGAGGCTGTAACCAGAAAATTATTGCGGGGAAAAGGGTGTCTATACTTTCTCCTCACTTATTACCTCGAAGTGGCCATCAAATCCAGCTAAGGGATTTGGGGGAGCGCCGTTAGCTCCCCCCAGCAAGGGAGAACGACATTTTCAGCCACCAGACACGTTCGCTCTAAATACACCAACAAATGCGACTCATTTTGGGTGTATTTAGAGCCCAATGAACGTGCCTGGTGGCTGCATGTGCAAATGTCGTCCTACTTCCGTTAAACGAAATCTGAAAATTTCAGCAGATGCAGATGTGGTCCTTTCTGAATGTACTGTACGTTACCGTGTAGTCGTTTATCAAATTCTACGTGGTTAGTTTTTTGCGCTTTATTTCTGGCGTGTTTTAACACCCAGAGCAGCCCGCTATTGACGGCCTTGCCGTGGTTAAAGTGTAATGGGACGCAAGGGAACGCCGTTCCCCCACCTCCAATTTTGCACTTTAACCACTGCGGCCGTGTCTGTGTGTATGCGACAGTCGAGCGTCGTGCGTCAGTTGAAGTCCATGCAGGACACGATGTCTCTGTCTCTTGGTCATCTAATGGATCGCGTCCGCGCCGACACCAAGGTATATACCGCCGTCCGCTCCACGCACCTGTCTGTCCATGTCTCTGTGTGGTATGTGGTGGTGACTGTTTTCAGACGGAACGTTATGCATGGAACGTCATTTCGCCTGCTAGCGACTTCTGGGCGCCGAGATGTGTTGTGGCTAATGGCGTCATCTGAAGCACTTTAGAACTTTGTTGACGAAGAGCATAAACGTTGGAGAACTAGATAATTGCACGTATAAGTGTAAAAATACAAACATGTATGATCTGAAACGCTGCCAAAATGATTTTTAAACAATCTTTAAATAATTTTAGCTCGGCTGGCTGAGCCTATATTATAGACCATGAAAAGCTGTGTGTGTCTGTGTGTTAACCAGGGTCCCGAAACATTCTCCCTGTACGTTCTTCCCTGATATTTCCCCGGAAAATTCCCGCGGACAGTTTCCCTCGGACATTTCCATTTGCCTCTGCCGGCGGACAGTTCTTCAAGTTCTCCCGTAAATCCCTGGACCTTGGGTTCGTACCAACTCAAGTGTCACAGCCCGTGGCTAAGCTGCTTGTTGCTAATTTTCGGTGCAACTGGTTGAGTTTGTTGCGGTAGACACAGGCACCCTGTTGTTACGACGGGATCCCTATTCTTTCTTCTTATTCACTTTCTCACCGAAATGTTGTGCCGGCTGTGTTCGTCCTTTGAAACAAGTGCAACTGACTTGAAACTATGACACATGCAGTCTGCGGGAATGATCTTCATTCGTGCTCGAGCATTTTATGTTCGGAAATCTTACCATAAAAAATTAGAACCATTCAAAATTTCAGCTCGACGCCCCATCTGTGTGACGTCAAACCGCCTCGCATCAACAAACACTGTGATGGCAAATTCCATATATCCCAGATAAGGTATTAACGCTTAGCCACAACACTGCAACGAGCCTCCGGGTCGGGCAGGCTGCCGGCCGCCTGCCTCGCTGCAGTGAATGGTCAGCGCAGCATCTGCAACGCAGACACAGTTTCTACTCGTAAGAAACCGTAGAAAGTTAGATCTGTGAGTTACTACTGGCCTACTTGCCCACCCCAACTTCGTTTTCCCTCAATAGGTCGGATGTGTTTGACTGGAAGACGTATGGTCTTAGCCTTGGCGTCGTCACTCACATGCCTCCTTGATATACCTGGCTATACGTCGTGTGTGGTCCACGTGTGTGTGTGCGCGTGCGCAAGGATGTTCGTCGAACGATGTCGTCGCTGTCACGACGCGTCACGTCGCTGGAACGTCTTCGAGGTCTCGCTGGACGACTGGCCGCAGTTGAGCGTGCCCTGCACCAACTCACATCCACTACAAGTATATACTCGACCTGCATCATTAGAATCCTAGTAGGCCCAATGTCTATAGTCGTTCATATTCCACGTCGCCCGGCGATACAAGATATGAAACAATTAAGACAGCAAAGCAAGAAACTTCTGTCATTCTCAGTGGGTAGCGCGTCACCGTGTGGAACCGGTTTTGCATTCACTTCATTCTACACTCTACTTCCGTACTTCGTCATCATCACAGACGTTTTTGAGTTGTTTTATCTGTTTGTTAGCAACTTCACATAAAAGTTGTCGATCAGGACCTTCATGAAAATTTTACCCAAGAAGTATCTTTGGATAAGAAAGGTACCATTAAATTTTGGAAGTCGTCTTCTTCTGGATCAGGATATAGGATAATTTTGAAGGGTTTTCTTCAACATTGCAAGACAAGGCATTTTTCCACAATTTGGCTCATATCTCTGCAAAAACTTTATCGCATCTTCATTAAAATTTTATCGGAAAAAATCTCTCAACAAGGAGATCCGCGTTACATTTTGGAAGTCATCCCAATCCGCTTAATTGGCGGAGGTCTACACTCGTGCTCCTGTTTCTTCGTTTTTAATTTATATTCTGTATGATTACTGGTATGTTGTACAATTTTGTGTGATTATGTTCTCTTTGCACTTAGCAATTCACCAGCTACATGGGTGTTCGTTACTAAAAACAGACTCAGCGGACTGCCTACACCGACTATGTCCAACCTGTAGCATACGAGGACCCTGTATGGACTGTTTAGACAACAGCCGAATGGGACAACTTTTCCACAAACCATGACTTCTGATACATGTACATGGCATCTTACTTACTTACTTACTTACAATCGAACGCTTCTTACATTGACAGTGTTTGATTGACAGCGACGCCGACTTCAAGTGAGAAGAAAGAAGTCGACCAGATGCCAAGTAACATGGCCGACAACTCTGACGAAAAAGAACCGCGATCGGAGAAACAGAAGCAAAGCAATGACCAGTGATCATCAACGCCAAGATTACTGGACTGATTTCGACTATATTTTACGAAAACACCCGTATATGCACATTGATAGAGGTTCTGTAAAACAGTAGTGATCGAAGCCACAAGAGGTTCGAACTCGTACTTTGCTGCATTTGTGCAAAAATCTGCGAGAAAGTTTGTGGCAGCCCCAAGGCATAATGCCACACTTGAATCCCAGTACTGTGAAACTGAAAGATTTATCTTTCACTTGATAGAATAAATTTATACAATTAATCCCAGACATCACCCAGTCCTGTTGTACAGTGCCCCCGAAGCGGTTTTCACCGTCACTCTAATCTCGTCGTATATGAATGAATGCGTCCTCACTCTCCAGCCTGTGTCAGAGTGGCTTCATTTCTGTACGGCGACTTGGATTACTGTCAACTGCATAGCACTCACATTATCAATACGCTACAGTATCAGTAGGGGCGAGTCCAAAGGTTAACACCACACAAGATGCTGAAAAATGTTCTTTTAATGTTGATCACAGGAATAGCCCGTATATATTTGTGAATATGTGTAAATTGCTTGGCTGGATGACTGCCCCTTCTTTGCTACTTACCCGTCTGCATCATGCACTAAGTATCAGATTTTAAGTCCATTTTTAAGTCGTCAACAAACGTCTAATTACTGACACCAACATCTGGCATTCGTCTCTTTGTCTGTTACCTGGTAGCTACTTCGCGTCAAAATACTGATTGAAACCTCATAAAAATTTCACCACAGGTGCATCTTTTATTATTAAATTTGTAAGTCATCTGCGCCTGGATCCGTATCTAGGAATTTTTGAACGATTCTTCAACATACGACAAGATACAGCACAATAGCACATGCAGTTCACTTCTGGTTGTGGAAAAGTGAAATTCTGTGATGCAAGGGAAGGCAGACTACAACTGGTTCGAGGGCAGAAGAAACCTAATACAATTTTTAAAAGGAAACCGAGGCGTTGTACATTTATTATTTTAAATTTGGGTATAAAACAGTCATATGTGAATGAAATAAGGGAGTTTTAATGTTAAATAATCCATAGGCTTGCTTACAGCTGAAAATTGGGACAGCTTAACTGAAAGTCCAAAAATTGGCGGGGGGGGGCAATTACCTAATCTTATCACCTTACAGAAAGACTGTTAATAAAATGGACATCAAGTGACTTCAAAGTAAGGAAGTGGAAGAAGGCATCACTCAGATGGCTCAGACAACTGTCTTGGTATGTACAAAGAGATGGCAGTGTTTCAGGGCTCTTTTCTACAAACACGCAGCTCTGTAAGTACATTTAACATACAGGAATTGATATGCCATCAGCACGTCTAGTTAGGTAAAAGGAAATACCAGCAAATGGCAAATTAGTCTGTATTTGTTTTTGAGCGACATGCAGTAAATACATACATGTAGCAAGAGCTTAGCAGAGCCACAGTGACACCGAACTATAACACAGCATGAAGTACAAACCAACATACTAACCACAGATATGTACTATTTACTATAGGGTGACACGATAGGTCGTGAACGATTTCGATTTCAAATTTAAGCCTGTTATTAACAGTAACCAGCAATAATTTTTTATCTCTTTGTAGATATATTCAACAAAATTGTTCGTATAAAATTTCATAGCTGTAGCTATTAAACAGCATTTACACTACTCATTTATATAACACCACCGAAAAATAACGCAACAACGTACAGAAAAACGTTAATGTCAAGCGAGGTCGCTGTCCACTGACCACTGTGGGTGACGTCACTAGGTTGGTTTGTATAAATCAAGTAAGTAACGGACGGTTGTGATATTTTGCACACATGATTGCATTAAATTTCCCTAAACGATGATAGCAGCTTAATAAATATTTAATAGCTCTAACATAGTTAATTTGCCATTTAAAATCGTTCACGACCTATCGTGTCACCCTATAGATACCATACCGCCTATGCGAGTAGTATATTCATCATGTAGCCACCGTTAACATACCTCCAAAAATGGCGGCAAGTTCCGTAATTTCTGTTAAACTGAGTGTATGGACGGTCTATGGTTGTAAGTACATAGTAATCATGGTTGTAAGTACATAGCGAATAAGTCGTATCGTAGTAAAACAAACTATTTCTAACTGGAATAGAAATTTCTAAGTGTTTTTATTGTAACCTAGGCCTACTGCTCATTTTTTACATGTATATTTGTCGTATTTTACTAATCCAGCTTCTTGGCTGCCACATTGAAATAAACGCTTGTCTTGTCTTGAAACGTTCAATATGTTTAATATTATCAAAACTCTTCGGAACTATTTTACACGCGAATTACTACACGACAGTAATGTGGCATTTCACTGCAGCGTAAGTCACTGGCGGGTCATATTGGGAGGTAAGTTGTTCGGGGAAGTATTCTGCCGGCCCAGTACTGCCCCTGTGGGTCTAACCACTTCAGTACTTGGCTACTTCGATCTATGGTAACTGTCTCCGACCAACTATGGAGTCAGCATTACATTTAGCATTATTGCCAGTTTGCACAAACTTGCTCTATTCACTCTGTGTTGGAGAAAATGGCCGCAAATCGCAGTTGCCGAAGCAGGAAGTGACCATACCCGTGTCCACCTAGTGTCCATTACTCACTCGGTCCATGTTGTATCACTGCACACTGGAAGCAGCATAAAAACGATAAAGCACTCAACAGACAGCGCCAACCACTGCCAATGCTGACCAAGAAAAGCTTTGCAAATGTTTTTGAGCATTCCTGATCCACAGACGGTGTGGGCACTGGTGATACTAAATCCAAAATTCAGTTCCAAGAAATTAACGAAAAGCCACATTTTTCCATGTTAAAAGCACATACTGAGGGCACAGATCATACCCACAATCTAGTGATGTATATTTCTTGATCTGAGGCCTACCCTGAAGAAAACTTAATGAAAATTCAAGTATAACTTTTTTTGACTAATTGCTCCCACTGATGAACAGACCAGCGAACAAAAAGAGACCGATACGTAACATCCTTGGCAGAGGTATGAACGATATCACATCACAACACTTGATTCTCTAACATCACTACTATCAAACAGCGCCATCACAATTCCTTCATAGTCTCTCTTAAAGCTATTGCTACAACACGCCTGTCCTGCTGGAATGAATTGGCCGCTGCTAATACCCGAGTGTCAAGTGGGCCACATAAGTAAACAATTTATTGATGCTAAAATCAGGCATCACACACACACACACACACTGTACTTCAAGTTCCAATAACACAGACATTCTCTTCGGAAATTTAAACGAAAAAACGATATCAATTATAATGGTGATTATGCAACGATAATCAAAATCCTAGCACCACAGGTCATCAACATATCAATGCATTTATAGAGTTCACAAAACAACGCTAAGAAATTTAAACGAAAGAACTGGTACAAATTTGGAGTCCCAGTTTATCCAATAGAATCGATCCGTTATTCCAAGATCCAAAGATGACTACGGCATACTATGCAGGGATCATGCACTTTTTGTTAGATATGAAATTTACAATGAAAAAACTGGTACAAATCTGGAGACCCGGTTTACAGTTTCCACAGAAACAACTTGCTGCCCAGCAACACTGCTCATTATAATCAACTAGCAGTGCAATGCATGGTGACTAACTGCTCGTGTAAGAGAAGTCTTGAATGATGCATGTTAGTTTTGCTGACTGATGCCAGCAGCAGTCCTGTGAGCTGACGACAAGTGAAATATCAGATAAATCACTCGGTATTTACGTGCTCCAGAAACACAGTGCGAATCTTGTTCATCAGCGTACTGTACCAAAACCGATCCTTTTCCATCAGATCGAGACACAGGTCGTAATGGTCGCAGCCAGAGATGACGGTGGCCGTGATGACACTGGCGCCACGTCTCCATACTGCATCACCGAAGCACGTCGACGACGAAACAGGAACGACGTGGTCGTCACTTCCGTGAATTAGATGTATCGGAGGCAACCTGGCAACGTTTTAACGATACTTCCATATGGACAACTTACATTAACAACTGCTATGCTGAATTAAACTTTAATTAATTTTAAGGCAGGTAAGTTGGTTTCTGAAGTCACAGTTAGAGCTGACACAATGTGGGAAGATTAATGCCTGCAAAGAGGAACCATTAAGGAAATATATTAATCATTACACTCACCTTTGATAAGTGGGTTGTTATATTTCATTCAGCAAGTATATATTACAATTCATGGGTGAGCTGTTAGTGTTACTGTTGTTGCAGCAAGGATGGGACTGCACAGACGCCCTTAGTGAAAAGCAAAGGTGTGGATAACTGCCATTACCAGGGATCCCACACTAAGTAAGTAAGTACATGATTTATATAGCGCCAAAGTCTTAGAAGAATCAGGGCCTATGACACTCTTGCTTAAAAAAATTCTACGACTTTTCCAGGACTCCCAAAACGTATTTTCAAGACTCTGTAGCCCAGCAGCATTTAAATATACAGACAAACAACAGTTACTCTATAGTTAGTGTAACAATACAATCCATCGCAAAAGTTGCCAAAAAACTATTCGGTTAGCATGTAGCAAAAACAACTTGGTACATCTATTTACACATGGTGTTCTGTACATAAAATGCATGTTGGTTAATTTACCACAAGAATTCCAGTACTTCTGAGCATGTTAAACTTTAATTTCCAGGAATTTTCAGAACCAAACTCATTTTTCAGGACTTTTCAGGTCCTGAAATTTTTAGAAAAAAATCCAGGACTTCCAGATTCAGTTTTTGAAATCTGGCCGGAATCAGATGTGGCCGGAATAAGAATTGTATAATGTGACACAGTAGCTGCTTCAATGTTCTGCACGCTGATGAGTGCACATGAAGTTGTGCAGGTAGCAAACTGCTGACATTAGCACACTGCGTGCACTGTCTCTGTCGGACAGCCCGTAAGCGAAATGTCTTCAACAGTTATCTCCAGTTGAAGCATAAAATCAACAATATAAATGCAACGTGTATTGGCTTTACTCGTTACAACTGAATACAGCGTCAGAACTCACCATGCGTTCTGCGGTAGACTCTCAATGATCAGAGTCGGAGAGAAGCGATCAAAACGTTTAGGGCCATACATGGCGCGAGCCATCGTGGAGATGTCCTCAACGCCACGCATTGCTTCATGCTCATAATGGGCAGCAATATCGTACACACCGGACAGTCCTTCACATAGCAGATACAGTGACAGTTAGCACAGTTGCCATAAACACAGTTACAAATCAGTCGACAAAGAAACACACAGGTAAAAGGTGTGAGTTTGGCTGAAAAATCGTCAGCTGTTGAACACCGTAAAGTTCAAACAAGTGTAACAGAATAGACGCAAACAATTCCGTAGGCCTACCGCATTACACAGCAGGTGTAGCTCAGTGTCCCCGGAACCTGAAAAAGGCAACAAATTTTCTCAGAAATCTTTAAAAGATGAACAGAAATCTGTACATTTGTATCATAGCAGGGTAGTCTTCAGTGCCTTGACACAACTCGGCATCAGAAAGAAAAAATGACTCAGGCATATACTGTAAGTATACCGCTCAGACAACCTCCAAAATGTCGTCAGTGGTGAGAACACGAAACATATGACATACAGTGTGAGTCAAAAAAAGTAGCTCCCCCTTAAACTTTTTGCAGTATCTTCTTTCCTGGTGAACCTGTGTAATTGAAAATTGCTGTGGTTATTGCCCAAACATATTCCTATGTCTACACCAATTTTGGTCCATTCACCTGATTATTTGTGTGAAATGTATCAGTTTTACCGGTGTGACCCCTCAAATTTTAAGAATTCAATTTAGTTTGTTACGAAATTTATGATTTTTTTTGTAAAAACACAAGTCACATCAAATGAAATTTAATTTAATATAACAATTAGTATCTGTTATACGAACTGTCACATTACACGGTCAAATTTTCCACCGTTGGCTGACACACATGCCTGCACTCAATCGCGGTTGTCTTTCACAGCACTGTCAATGGTTTTCACCGGCAAGGCAGACCAAATCAGCTAAAGTTCATCTGTAAACCTGGGAACTGTTTTAGCTTCGCCTACAGCTTGCAATAAGACTCCAGCATTTCCCCCAAGCCTGATAATCCAGTGGATTGAGGTCCGATGAATTGGGGACAACTCATTATTGGCGATGAAGTTACGGTGATTTGAATTGATGAAACGTGAAACTGAAAACGTTAAAAACGATGGGTACTCCTAGAAAAATTAACGCCATTTTGTTAAATATTAAGATAAATCGACCAAAATTGGTGAATGAGTGTAGATATAAACTGGCAACATACAGGCAAAATTTCGCGGAAATATACTTAACCCGAGTGAAAATATTGTAAAAAGTTTTAGGGGGGGGCTACTTTTTATGACTCACACTGTACATCATTCTGTAGCAGGCTAAGACACATCTTTTTAGTATGGCTACTGGCGTGCACTTGTGACTGCTTAGGTTGTAAGAACTGCACGTCATAAATTTTCTCATACATACATACCGGTACATATATATGACAGCTACCATACACCTGGCGTCATGGCTCCACTGTCTGGGAGATGTCTCATCATAGATACACAGAGTACTAGCTGTGGCAAACTGAGTTTCTCAAAACACAATTAAGTGACCTCGTCCTTCTACTTGTTCAGACACAGACTAGAAGAACAATTTGTTTCAGAGCTGGAATATGAATGATAACTTATAGTTTCGACCGAACCTACCACCTGGTCCAGTACTAGTAGATATGTTATCATTTGACAGCATTGCGGAACTACAGTGGCAAACGATCAAAGAGCACTCAAGAATCGTGTGTTCTGTGGCCCTACACATAAAAAGTCTGCTCAAAACTGGGGCTAATCCTAGTAAAACTGGAAGGTGACCACAGAATGGTTGTGCGTGCGCTCATGTGGCAAAATGTGGATTTATAGTGAAATAAACAGATGACAGTCTGACGTGACGCACCAATTACAACTCGAATGGATGTCAGAAGACTGTCGGGGTCATTAAGAGACGACGATGGCTGAACGGGCAATGGTGCTTCAATCACTGCCTCTTTAACATCTGTCTCCTTATCATTCTTTGACTCATCTTCCTGCTGAGGCTGCTCTTCTTCAATCTCTGTATCCGCAGTTGCTTCCACCGATGTCGGTTCCGTGCCGTCAACATTCTGCGAATCTGATCCATCATCAACAAAATAAAACGACTCGTTGTATTCCGCTTTTGCTTCATTGATGTTCGGTGTTGGGCGACAAACGGGCTGTGCGACGTCTCCGCCAGCAGCAGAACTGGTCTTGCCGTTGTCGTCCGTCTGTACCATGTAAAACGAAGAATTTGCTATCTCCGGCATGGCACCATCGTCTCGTTTTGACTCTTGGTCACCTAGTGCAAGAACACAGAATAATCACCATCATCAACATTTATGCGTTGGATCACCCTTAGATGCAACTACTCTGCGACTGTAAAAGGCCACAATCAATGGATAAAATGGAGTTGATGGCAAAGTAAACATCTCACATTCACTTAAATTCTGACTCACGTCATGGCGTGGTAAAATGCCAAGCACAAAACTCCCAAACTTTTTTCATACTCAACGATCGTTTTGTGAAAACCGATTAACAACTGATGATCGCTTTCAATACTGTTCACACTAGTTTGGATGTTTGCTAGTGATGTGACGAAGCTGGTCAAAATTCGCATTCATCGAATGCGAATATGAATAGTTGCATTTACTTTATAAGTGGGAAGTCCGGATGTAGTGCACTGGTTTAGGTCAGTTAAATGATTGTTACAATATGACGATCATTATTTTTTAAAGTCAATAAAATCAGCGTTTTTAGTACAGTGTTACACATCACTGAGCAAAAACTATGTTCCTTATTCATATGTTACTGTAGTTTGTGTGATAAGCTGAATTTGATTTTAAAAACAGGTTTGTCTGCGCTCACTGGCTGTCTGTGAATATGAAATCAGTCGTAGAACAACACGGTGTACAGATCTAGAAACCAAAAAATAGTTATGAAGGAAATTATCCAGAAAAGAGGTTTTAAGGCAGTTCCAAATAAACAGTCAACACTGGAGCCGAGGTGACATCAGATGACAGACTGTTCTGGAGGCGGCTTCAGGCCAACGGAAATGCACGATTGCCAACAGTAAACAGCCGTGTACGTTGGATCACTAGCTGCGAGGATGATGACGACCAGAGACGGCATGCAGCTAAACTACCAAAACAAACACTGCTGGCCCACACATAGGGGGACAGTTATTGCCCACAAAGCTTACATCAGAAACTACTCGTCTTATCTCAAGTTGCAATGTCTCGCTTGGCCAGCAAACAATTAACATTCTACACAATGTCTAGTGAGTCGACACAAGCCACAATGCAGAATGCTGCAGCAGATGAAAGCCTGCCAACACCTCAACGACAGGCACAACAGGGAGCTTGTAGCTTGCTGCGGTGGCATTCTGCTTACAGCAGCGGTACTATATCGGAGAAATTGATCGCCGTTTTTGCAATCGAACATCGACTATTCAAAGGTTGTTTAACTAACATCTCCGGGACATAGACAATGCTCACCTGAACCAGTATCACCATTAAAATGCTTTTCATGCATTCGCAGCATGTCACCGGATGTTGAGAACGTTGACGCATCAATGACCGACACCTGCAAACCGGCATCTCGGCACTCGTGCTTCTGAGAAGTATCACTGGTTGGTCCGTCGGACAAATGCTTCAAACTCAGCTCAAGGACCGTCAGTGCCGCCAGGTGAGCGCCGGCCGAATGACCAATCAATGCAATACGACCCTAGTGCCACACGCCAGTAGTACACAAACGTGTTAATGAAACCATGGTGAAAATAAGGTCAAGACCGAGATCAGAGAGTGCAAGACCAAGACCGAGACCGAGACCAAAAACCTGTTACGAGACCGAGACCAATCTAGTCAATTCAACTGCATGTGAAAGTAAAACAAATTGGTATGCATTATTATCTATTACATATTTGAAATTTAAAAAAAAAACAGGAACAATCGATGACAACGACTATCTCTTCACTAGTAAAATATTCATAATGGACAGAGGTGAGTATTAACAGAACGCAGAACATAGTCAGAAATCATTACATGCGAGGAACACAAGATCGATTTGCGACCATGAGATCAAGATGTATGAGACGGGGACTAATACTTCATAAGACCAAGACCAATTGCTGTAAGACCGAGACTGAGATAATAAAGTGGTCGCGACTCGCGAGACCATGCTGGTCTCCAGACATCAACATGCCTGGTAGTACATGCAACAAATCCTGTCAAATATTCACCATATAAG
>Ga0209562_1000610_pt1 | contig 12372 bp, 6 predicted proteins | sample WorMetvacBELIZE2_FD_187399 | JGI IMG/M metagenome (GOLD analysis project Ga0209562, IMG submission 187399) | Marine gutless worms symbiont microbial communities from Max Planck institute for Marine Microbiology, Germany - Olavius vacuus BELIZE.2... | ecosystem: Host-associated > Annelida >...
TGAAACGAAGTTCGAATTTTCGGACTTCCGATTTTAAAATTCGTATTCGATTTGCATACATTCGGTATTCGAATCTCAGATTGAAATTTGTCCACTATTTTCACATAGTAATGGTCGGCAGCGCATACAATAAATAGTACATTGATGCTGTTGTTTTATGGCAGTACGGTACGAACATAGAAGCGTTATAAAATATCCAAGAGATAAAATTAAATGCGACCTAGCCCCAAAACTGAGAACAATCACGGGATAGCCATGTTGTGTAAAATACTGTAAGCCTACAGTCAAAAGTCAATACAAACGTTGTCATTCGTCACTCAGTAGCAGCTGTCTTTGTCCACTCTACATTAGTCATCCCGCTCAACGCGTAGCATCAGCCTAATTACGCTCCGCAACTGCTGCCGAGCTGCCAGCTCGGGTTGCAGTTGCACGCTCGTCACCCAGCATCGCTTACATTACAGCGGCTCTGAGTGGCTTTTGCATGAATGTTGCTTCATGTTAACAACTACTATCTCATTACCATACTTAGTTTATTGTGTTAAGTACAAACTTCAGACTTTGTTGGCAACTTTATTTAGCATAAGAATGTGTGTGTATATGCAGAGAGGTACAGTTATGGCATTGCTGTGAGTGACGCGGTTCGTCAGCAGAACCAGGTCATCTTCTCCAAGCTTCACATGCTGCTACGTGGCGTCATCAAACTTGTACCAATGTGAGTTTGTGAATGAATTGTGCATCATTTCTGTATACACATATCGGCATTGTACTGAGAACTCTCATCCTGTTCAGCTGTGAAAGTGTAGTTTATGTGAACTGTTGTGTTGAGAATGAGAGAATGCACAGATTAGCGGGAGTATGGCTAGTGTGATTAAATCTTTTTACTGGCTTGCCATCAGGATAAATAATCAGTACCAGTCGGGCATGTCGGTTTTTCGGGCATGTCGGTTTTAACTTTGGCATTGTGTGCTAGGTTAAGCTGGCTTTCAGTCAGCTTTTAAGTGCACATTAAATCATTGCAGATCATCATCATCATACTACCGGTTCTACTTTGCTGTTAATCCCATCTTAGCAAGTAAAATCGTTAACATTCTGTGATTAGCGATTGTGTGGATAATTGTTAATTTGTACAGCTGTAGTTAGGACTAATTATCATGTCAGTATACACTGTTAACTTGTTATGAAAGTCCAATCTGTGTGCATATCGTGTTTGCAGGACATCTGTGGTCCTGATGCCGTTACTTGCCAGCATGTTTCCGTTCTACATGTCTGATGTGTACGTGCTACAGTGCTACATAGACAACCTGCTGCAGCTCTCGACTTACTTGCCAAAGTCACGTGTACACATTCTACGAACAGTTTTTGTCGAACTTACCAAAATCGATGTGAGTTATGATACATCATTTTACTCTTTTTTTCTTGTTTATCACTCCTTGTTGCGTTATCATTTTCAGATATGTGGCACTGCGTGTTGATGGAATGCTGCATGTAAGCTGCAGTAGTGATGTGACGAAGCTGGTCAAAATTCGCAGTCATCAAATGCGAATTTTGACTTTCAAAATTCGTCGAGTGCAAATGTGAATAGAAGTATTTATTTTATCGGAACATATTGCACTGGTTTAGGTCAATTCAATGATTGTAACAGTGTGTTATTTCCCAAAGTCACTAAAACAAATTTGATTTGATTTGATTTGAAATCACTGTTCATATTAGTACAGTGTAACACATCACTGAGTAAAAATTATGTTGCACATTCAGTAACTGTAGTTTGTGTGATAGGTTGAATTTGAGAAAAAAACAGGCTTGTCTGCACTCTCTTGCTCTCTGTGCATATGAAATCAATCATAGAAAACAAAGATTTTTCCATGAATTTGCATTTGACAATAAAGTGCTAAAACGTTCGAATTTCGAATCTGTTGAAAACTTTCGAAGTTCGAACATTGTCGAGCTTAAATTAGAACTTCATCACATCTCTAGATACTAGATGGCTTCTCAGCATAGTCTGTGGGAACAATAAACTGAATTAAATGTGAGGCCTAAAAGAAATGAAGATAATAAAATGATGATCTTGAGAAGCAGACAAGGGTGCCTTCTAGCAATGATTTGTGCATTAGCATAATCTCATCTTTCAGTTATAAAGAGAAATGAGAAGTGATAGATATAATAAAACAAAATAGCAAAAAACTTTGATTGACACCCTTGCATGCAGAAGCTACATTGCAGAATACACAATGCAATGAAAATGATATATCAAATGTGGGCTATTACAGTGGCTATTATTGGTTTTTAAAAAAGCTTAATGAATGTGCACTCACAGAGCACAGACCTTTGCAGTGGTGAATCTGGTCCAGTGTGCGCATGCTGTATGTCACAAAATGCTAAACAAGAAATAGGCAGTCAGAAGAACATCTGTGAGAAGTGGAAATTTGTTCTAAGAAACCTGTTCATTTGCAGTGACACGGCTGGGGCATGATGACTTCTGAAATTCAAAGGAGACTTTCTTGTCCATAGATATATCCGTGATAAAATTTTTGTCTCCAGTCTGATAAGCTTTTCCAGAGATATGAACTTCATAAAGTTCCTGCATCTGGATCCCAGACGTGGATGAATTCCAAAATTTAATCAGTTCTTGTCCACTTTGCTAATATTTTTGTAGAGATCCAATCATCAGTTTTTACGTGAAGTTGCTAACACAGAGAAAAACAGAAAACAGCAAGACAGCCTAGTAAAACATTAATCGTGGCTGACATTGAACAGCAGGTCTAAATGCCGTGGTTGATCACAGAGATCGTAGATTAGGTTACATGTGCATTGTGAAAAGCATTCGTAAGGAGTTACTGGTATACACAGTCAAACACTTTGACCACTTGTGGTGTTGAAGTTGCTTGATCTAGAAATGACCAATATGTAGTTCATTTATATTTAGGTTTTCACCTGTTGGTGGTAGAATTTCTTTACAGTGAGAAATTCAGTGTTTCACGAACGTTCAGATTATCACTAAACATGTGGTCATAACTTGCAACCCAACCGTCTGATGTGAGATAGCAGCATGCAGTGTGACGACTTACACTTGCATCACAGTAAGTTTGTCCGTTGTCTTACTGCAGTCGTTTGTATGTTTTAGGTTCATATTCCAACAGTTGCTGTTGGCACAAAGACCGACACAACAGAATCAGCAACAGACGAGGTACCGAACATGTTCTGTCGGTACTTATATTTGATAGAGAATTGTCTCGTCTTGTGGATATGCATCTGTGTTTCAGCCGATCATGGACACACTTACTGAAATGTGTTATAATGTTGCTGTTGCAGTGCTGTGTGATTCTGGTGAAAATAATTTCCATTCAGTTCTGTTTGATTTGCAGCGATGTTAATAACCACTTGGGACCCAAGGCCAAGGACTTGCGCCCCAAGGACTCGATATGCCAAGGTCAGTGGCAAAAAAAAGGAAAACCAAAGCTAACAGTGATCATGAAATTTATACGCAAACGTCAATGTCTCCAAAAGTTTGTCCGACATAGGTTTGGTTTTTCTAACAAGACAGTTGCTATTGATAATTCTTCGTCAAAGAGAGTCCTTAGCAGCATTACCAGTTACCAGTGATGTTAACAAGTTAACAGTGATGTAAAGGCCAACGACAACCATCGAGGCCAAGGACTTAGATCACAAGACCAAGCACTAAGATCACTGTTGAATTACAGGTGCGAATTGACTTGCTTTAATACTGTGTACCATGTATGGAATGGATATGAGGTAATGTGCAGTATAAAATGTTGTACCGGTATCAATCAACTGTGTATGAATAGGTTTTAACAGTTACGACTTTGGTGACAAAAATAGTTAGCTTGTCACTAGAAAATGTCAGAAAACGGACTGAGCAAAACATTGTTGAAAATAATGTGATGTTTTATGTCAGACAGTTGGCAATTGCTTGTGTGAAAGAGACTGAATCAAACTTATGATGTTTCAAGTCAATTTGGCAAACAGATACCAGTGATTTGAATTGCAAGTTGGATGGCAGTAATCTGTTACGATAACATTGGTGATGAAATTGATAAGCAGTATCGTGGATGTGGTGTTGTTCTGTTGACAGGTTGCAGTTACTAATGATGACGTATCTCTCCTGTTAAACAAACTGGATGTGCTGATGTGTCAGCTGTTTACCCACATCAGCCATGTCTGCCAGGTCAAAAGTGACGGTCCGTACCACTCATGTTTATAGATGAATATTGTCTGTGTAATAAGACAGTAACGGCAATCACAGCATCTTTGCCGGGTTATTTGTCGAAAAATCAGCTGAAAATGATCGGATGTAAAATTGCTGCATGTCTAAGCTGTGTGGGATAGAATTTGGACTTGCTAAGTGCAGCAGAGATGTGGCTTTTTACTAGAGCTGTTGCTGATTGAAAAATTTTAATAGTCATCTTGACGAAAATAATGGTTAGTCAGTTGTTAAGTTTGATTAGAAATGGATCATTTTGACCAAGAAAACTGTTTTTCATTAATCCGTTAACTGTTAAACAGCTCTTGAAACAAGACACACATGGTGAGTGTTTTTTTATCCTCTCTGTTAAACGTTAATTGAAATGTTGACGGTCTCTGAGAAAGATTCGCCTCTGATTCGCCTTGCGAAGTATGGCGCGTTACAATTGTGATTTATATTGTATTGTATTGTAAGAGATGGTCTTGTTTGTTGATAATGTATTCAGTCGAGCTGAAGGCTTGTTCACTTTTTAATGTTTTCTTAGTGATGTGACTTTAATTAAAATTAATGATTACAATTTTTAATTGCTACATTATTTCGATGACTAAATTAATCGTTAATTTGTACACTTTTGCGTATTACCGAAGATTGAATGCTGAAGTCATTGTGGAGTCGATGTGTTAATGTGAATTTATAGGGACGTGTGATGATATTGCTTCACAGAAGTTTCTGACGGACTTGTTGCAAGTGTTTGATGAGGTTCTGTTGCCGACTCACGCATCACGCTACGTTCAGTTTGCCATCTTCTACGTCTCATCTCTCAACCAGGTAGCATAGCGGTGTTAGTGTTATGTCACATTTCATTAGCACCAGAGTTAGTGATCGTGATGGTGTGAAGACTGGCCACGGCTTGTGTTTGTGAGTGTACTGTTGATGTGGTCCTTCTGTGAAATTCATCTATGGCTTATGCACCAGTTTGCAGCTCGCTGTATTTTATAAAATGATTTTGTTAAACTAACTGAATGTTTCTGGCACTTATTACCTTTATGCTAGTTATGCTATGCAAAGCATATTTTGTTTTTAATGGAGTCAGCCCACGTATCAGTCAGTCTCTCTGTGCAAAAACTGAAAAAAAAACTAGAAGTAATTAGATTTTTGTGACATTTGACGTTGAGAGCTGTTAGTATTTTGTCCTGAGCCAACACCCCAGTGTGAGAGATATTGATCTTCTACAGCAGCCACATGGCAAATGCGGTGATGAAAAGTCCATGCCATTCAGATGATGGGGGTAGAGGTTGATTTTGACATATGCAGCAAAAATTGATGGCAGTACGCAGTTTTATGCTACCTAGGGACACAGTTCAGTTGCATTCTGTGGGTGTTATAATAATAATAACAAACATTTCAGCTTCGCATCACTAGCAGTTAAAGTTGTCACAAAGCTGTCCTTGCCGACCAGAATGTCAAAGCCTACTGCTGGAATAAAAACGTCTTAAGCGAACGTCTGAAGCATGTGTGATGCAGCTTCAGTGACAAAGCAATCCAGGCAGCTGGACCGGAGGTAGAGAAAGCTCGTAGCGTGACTGTCTGAAGCTGACAGTCATCAGCCGAATGTGTGATTGTTTTGATTAGCCGATTAAATTCTGTATATAGGTAGATAGATGTCATGGTAGTAACATCGGCCAGTAGTTTGTTTTAGTTTTAATATAATGGTATGCAGTAGTTTTTGAGTATGATAACCTGATAATCTGGTGTTTTGGCCACATTGTAGAAGTTGACAGTGGACTTCCTGGAGTTTTTGTGGCGGAAGTTTGAAGATCCCAACATACAGAGTGTGTTCCGCCAGTCGGCCATTCTCTACATTGCCAGCTACTTGGTCCACGCTCGACACGTCGGCATTGAGTAAGATTCTATGTACAGTGTTCAGACGCTTCCTTTGATGATGCATGTCATGTGACAGATGTGTGTTGAAGCAAAACTTATCGGCATAGGGTAACTCTGTAATTGTGTTTGAAGCAAAACAATAGTTTTAGTCTGTGTGTTGGATGTAGGCTGTTTGGCTTATTTTGTGGCCTCATAGATGTTCTTCTACTTTTTGCCATTTTTATTGTCAATCTAGTCCTGTAGTTGAGCAGAAAACTATCTATAAAAGGTATTATGATAAAGGGTATTTTGGTAGATTATGACATGCATGATATATGCCACAAAGCACTTGTCTGTGTCCAGTTCCGTTGTTGTACTGCTGCCTTTGTCTACGCGTAGCTTTACCTGAATCCTGCCATTCATATTTCGGCGGTGGCGGAAGACACATTTGTGCACGGCACAATACACAACAGATGTCACAGAATTGCCACGCTCGTGGCAAACAAATGTATCTTTAGTTAGGTTCTGAACTGTCCAAGTTACATAGGTATCAGTGCCAGAGTGTGGATGGCAGACTGTTCCACAGTCCGTAAACTGTGTGTGTAAGTACGGTGAAGTTGTACCTGGACACAACGGTGGCGTGGGTTCGTCGCTACATCAAACACTCTCCACACAGCAGTCGACCGGACGTCAAGCGACACGGTCCTTTCTACTCCGCATGTCAGGCTGTCTTCTATGTGTTTGTCTACCGACATGAAGACATACTTCACACTTATGGTCAGTCGCTGGTTGGTCTGTGTTTGTCTCTCAGTGATGCTGCATTAATGACTATTTCACGACGACATTTTGTGGAATTTCAATATGAGCTTGGTATTTTATCAGGCATATATAGTAGTAGTAGTAGTAGTAGTAGTAGTAGTAGTAGTAGCAGTAGAACGTATAGAGTAACGTGGCATAAGCTACAGTAGCTTCTAGGACACGGTACACAAATTACAAGAAGAAAAATTAAACTGATGGGAAGGATTTGGTAAATAAAAATATTTTAAGTTGTCTCTTGAAAGATGGCAAAGAGGTTAATGCTGTGATGCTGGTAGGAAGACTGTTCCATGCACGTGCAACAGTCACACGAAATGATCGGTCGCCGATGGTGCTGAGCCGGGTTTGCGGAATGATCAGGCGTGGACAGGAACCGGACCGTAGTCGATGCCGTGATTTTTAATATATTTTTAATGTCAGCACAGATCATTCATAGAAATCAAAGCCATACATCGTCCTAATTTCTGGCATTGCTAGAATGCATCAGTGCATCTAGGTCAGTGGTTAGGTGTGTTAGGGTTAAGTGTAAAATCGTTATTACAATTAGGGATTAAGAAGAGTTGGTCATTTGTGTTTTTACTGTTCCTTGTTATACTGTTTATCAAGATACCTTGTTACAGTGATTGAACGGAATAAATGGAATGATAGTTTTTGACATTATCGGTTTTACATTTGCGGAAAGTTAAACTTTACTTAACCAGCATGTTAAAAGAACATAAATGTCTGTGCACTGTAGGTCTGAAGTACTGTGAAAGTCTGTATCTCGGCAGCATTGTAACAAACTGGCTAAATCCACTACGCGTCTGCCTGCCACACATTGCAACAAAGTTTGCATCTGTTGTAAGGTCAGGTTGCATTCTGTCTCTCCTGGCTCTTTTATGACATTGCATGAATATTTGTTGTTTTTCTTCAACGTGTTGAGCAGAGGATAGTTATTGAACAACGGACAAAACAAGTGGTTGTGAAGTTAGGTGGCTTGGTGGCGCCGTCAGTGGAGCATGGGACTTGTGATCAAGGGATCGATGGTTAGTCGGGTACCACTGTGCAATAACCTTGAGCAAGTTACTCACACCTGTTGTGCCTGTCACCAAGCATTATAGTCTGGTCTAAGGGTGGTGATGCCCTGCAGCTGGGAAGGTAACCGTGGGCCTGGCGGAAATAACAGCAACCTAACTTTGGGTGTTTTGAGTCACATCATCTGTGAGATGACTGCCTAGAAGCTGGGATCAGCGCTGAACACTATGTTTAGTCTATGAGTATGAGACTACCCGGTGACTTAGTGTGTATTCTGCTGGTCGTCAGGTTCGATGTTTCCATTCCATCTTGATCTCTCTTCTGCTAACCTCTTTATTTCTTTGCACATCCAACCTCCTGTCAAATCATCCAGTGTTAAAAGTCTATTGAGTTCTGCCAACCATAGTGCCTTCTGTAACCGAGCGTGGAATGTGACCACTAGTAGTGCTGTTTTCTTAGAGAACAGAGAATGCTGTTTCCACATTTTCTGTGACATGTTCTTGTATTAACTGAATGTTTGCCTGTAACGTGTATTGGGAATATAATGTATGGTTTGCATGTGAAAATGCTTTCAAAATTCATCAGAGACAAGATTGGTTGTCAGCTTTTGTGGTTTATCATAATGTTGTAACTGTTCCTGTGATATTGTATCTGCTGAATCACTTCTGCTGGGATCTGTCATGCTTCAGTTTTCTGTGAATGCAGCCAACAAAGGACCATAGAACATGGTCAGCCTATGTTCATCGATAAAATTTGAAAGCAGTCCATGAGGCAGAAGACAGTGCACCCAATTGCTTATAGAATCTATGCAGCTACATCATTAACAGAGTGGAATGTCAGTTGTTAATGTGTCATTGTTTGCAGAAACAACCGTATTGCATTCTGTGACACGGTTCTCGACAGAAACCGCCGGTGTCATTTGCCGGAGACAGACAGCAGTATTGACCATGGCAGAACAGAAACACACAGCAATGTCCTCGATACTTGCTTTCCATTTGAGCCGTACAACCTGACAGAGTAAGTATTACGGCATGTTTAATTGCTGTAATTAATAGCAATTTATGTGGGCTTACATCTTCCATGCCAGGAATGCATTATCTGAAAAAGCAATTTTTGCCAGGCCAGGGATGTGTTAATATGTATGGCAACCCAGCCTAGTGGTATTGATATGCCTGGCCTAGAGATCATGCCAAGCCAAAGAAGATAGATTGTAGGTCCCGGTGTAATAATTAGCCTGGCATTGAATGTACTGATCTTCATACTGCTCAGTGATAGAACTGATTGTGGGTGAATGTTCTAAGTGTACAGTTGAAATGTTGATGGTTTAGTCGTCAGCTGCAAAGTACAACATCCTGGGAAGTGTGACATGCGTCAAAGACACATTGGGCCACACATTGATATTAATCTTCTCTGTCATCTCAGGAGTCGTGTGCTTCCTCCCAGTTCAGGCCAATTTCCTTAAAACATTGTCTAACGATGTCAGTTAAGCTTTTTCTTGGTCTTCTGGCCTTCAGTTTGTAGGATTCACCTCTCTATACATGGCTTGTCTCGGCAGTCTACCACTGTCCATTCGCAAGACGTGACCAAACCATCTCAGTCTGATTTCCTTCATAATAAATTCCGATTTCTGTGGTGATATCTTTTCTCTGATCTTGTTTCAAACTTTATCCTTTCAAGAGATGCCGAGTGTCTGTCACTGGAACTTGTAAGGTTGGTAATGGAATTGTGTAGAAAAACTGAGGAGCACATGCTCAACCAGCTAAGAGAAACAATGGAACCAGCTAGGACTCATGTTGGGAAGTAATGACTACAGCTTTTACTAAGCAGGCACTATAGTGAGCACTGCAAGTTTTCAGAGCAAGAACATCACCAGAACTGATGTCGAAAAAGAACTGTGACAGCAGGTTACAGGTACTGCTTGAGGGAGATGGTGGCAAGGGCACAAGACAGAGCTGCTATTACTCCATGAATTATGTCTTGTCACTGCCACTGGTGCATAGGCCACGCACCTTTGTGTTCATCCGGTTCTGGCTTCTTGAATATTATTTACATTCACGTACTTGTTGCTCGCATTGGATTGTAAGCGTTTTGTATGTTATTTTATTAAACCTTGATGATGATGATGACGACAGTGATTTAGTGATTATTGCGACGTATGTGAACCTGTATGTGTTGCATCAAGTGCAGTAATCAACTAGTGTATGTTTGTACCAGGTCAGCTCAGTTCATTGAGGACAAATATCGTCATGTTGAAACCCTGTTAGACACCTCTAGTCACACTGATGACATTAGCATCAAGGTAGGAACACTATGTTGAATTTATTGATGTTAAGCCCCGTGTGGGGCTGAGGCACCCCTCTTTCCCCCTTGTCCATTTACTTCTTCATCTCTTGCCCTTTTACTTTTCCCTTTCTTTCATTTGCTTTACCTATTTTCTTCTTTTGTCCATCCCTTCTACCAGAATAGTCTCACTCCGTTTTCAGGCCGGAGATCGCAGGAGGCGACCGAACCTGGGTTTAGTTCATCCCGCGTTCATACCTGCCTTTTCCTTTCCAGCCAAAGCTGGTCCTCATTTACAGACTGACACAAGACAGTTACATTAACTGTGGTCAGATGCACAATTGTCTGGTGTTGCTTAATAATTTAATTAGAGAAAAAATTTCTCCATGATTGACTTTGACAGTTTTAATAAATTGTCTCGTATCACGAGACCCTTTTTGCACTTTTTTTTCTTTCTTTCGCACTTGTTCAAAAAGCACACTGAATACATGTGGGCAGTTGCAGAAGTGTGTTATTATTATAGAAATAGAAACAATTACATTCGTGTGAATTTCATTGACAGTTGATGAACTCTGTTTTGAACTATGTTTCAAACCAGCAAACTCGAGTATTGACTCTACAGTGTGTATTTACCATCAATCCTTTCATTATTCCAATGGTCGCTTGTACTTTGTCACTATCCATTTAGTTATTTTTTGTAATGAATATACACATATGTGTGATTGTGTTCTTATAGAAATCAACGAATGTTTTCAGATATTATTTGTACTAAAGAGATAACGAAATTGCTTCAGTTTGTCTATTAGTGAGATTACTACAAAATGTGAAATTGGTGACATTTTGGTAGAGACAAAGAACATTCAGTTTTGGTCTTGATCTCTGTCCAAATATAGGAATTTATTATTTAAATATGTGCCAGAACTTTGCTGTGTAATGTACAGCCATACCTCACAGTGGATAATCCCTTAGGTCTATATAATGACTAACAAAAATATTGGAAGTAGGAAGTAGGCTGGGTTGGATGATGCACAGTCGTTGTATTGTTTTGTCCTCAGTGCTGGGCAAGTAGCTGCTCTCTCCAGTGGTAAAGTTAAGGTAAGACTGAGGTATATCTGGCCAAAGTAGCTATAGTTATGTACTATGTGCATGCATGGTGGTGTTCGGAACCAATGTCGTTCGTGCTTGGCAGAGGTCTAAACTCTCTTTGAGTTCTTTTTAGTTATTTAATTGGCTGCTGTTGTCTCTATTGTGTAGGAGGAAGAATTGTACATAGATGACGATACATCAGATCAACTTGTGAATGACGCCACGAACGATCTTAAACTCTACGACACATTTCCTGAAATTCTGAACGAGTCTTTACAAGTTCAATGCATGTCTAACTGATAAAATTTACTGTTTACGTCTGTGCTACTTCCTTATACGTATATTTATTGTCAGAGCCAGCTTTAGGCATAGACTTGATTCTTACGGTGAGTAGGCCTATGGACCTCTCACAGTTGTAGAATGAATTTTCAGGTTTGTTTTCCTCTTAAATCATATCACAAGTTCTGTAGCCACTGTGGTTTCCTACCACTTGGTGTACATCTCGTTCACATCGTGGAGTAATTACAGCCTGTCTTTACATATTGCTAACAGATGCATGTTGACTGCATGGTTTGTGGTCTTCCATTGTCCATATTTACAGACAGCTGATTTGGCATGGCCCCATCCATGCAGATTTGCCAAACATGGACTTCGACCTGGATGCAGTTAGCAGAGATTGTATGTGACCGGGTTGGCCTCACACTAATTCTCAGTATCGACGCCACAACACGGGACGAAATTTCCTTTCTTTTAACTTTCTTTATTTTCAGCACCGACGTCCTCTCACTCGGACGGTGGCCACGTCATCATCTCCCTCCCATCGCTGAGTCACACCCCACGGAGGGTGTCGGCCTGGCGGCGGGTGGCCAATCAGCGCGTCGCTCGTGGCTAACATTGCCTTCCTGCATGGCAGTGATAGAGTGGGGTCCAGTGGCTGCTGCCGCACGGGATGACGGGGTGAAATTGGGGAGTTGCCCCTCCCTACTACAACCCCCTCGCTACATTCAAATTACCCCTGTAATTTGTGTGGGTATTCCGAAAGGGGGTTGGGGATGTCCCCGTTAACATAATTGGGGAGTTGTCCCTCCCTACTACATGTATGTTACATACAC
>Ga0209562_1000611_pt1 | contig 12364 bp, 11 predicted proteins | sample WorMetvacBELIZE2_FD_187399 | JGI IMG/M metagenome (GOLD analysis project Ga0209562, IMG submission 187399) | Marine gutless worms symbiont microbial communities from Max Planck institute for Marine Microbiology, Germany - Olavius vacuus BELIZE.2... | ecosystem: Host-associated > Annelida >...
AAATGTTAGATGCATGCGTAGCATTGAATTATTTAGACCATTTAAAGGCAGAGGCAGAGACAATGAAATAATACAAGTGCTTGTGTTACTGTAGTTTGTTCACAAGAAAGTCACATACAACATAGTTTATATGTATGCACCATTATGGTGTTGGTATTAGGTAGCTGTGATTGCATTCATTTCAACAGCTGTAGTGTATACAGCATGATCAGGTGAGGTGTTTTGCTACGTATTGTAATGACAGGTTTTACAACTCGACCTCTGTGAATGATTTCTCTACAGCATTGTACTGCAGGTTGTCAGCTGCTAGTGTTAACTGCATGTCAGCGAATGATCTTACCACAGACAGACAGACATGTGATGTATGCCGTCAAACAGAACATTAAACAGCAACAACAGCTACTATACATTGGTGTATGTTTGACAAAGATGTTGAACATTCATCACAGAAGTGTTCTGGTCTAGCGTTAAGAGTTTAACCAAGCACACATGAAGAAGGCTGCTGGATACCAAGTGCTTCTGCTTCTTCTTGCTTGATTCTTTTCTGACGTTGTCATTGGGTTGTGTAGACATCACAAGCCATAGTGCTGCAATAATGATGTATTTACTTCTTGCTTGCTTCTTTGGTTCGCATGTTAGACACAATCTCTCGTTGTTAGATGTGTTGAATCTACAGCTGTAGTGCCTTGTAGTACTCCACTTTGAAGTGGTCTAGGGGACTTGAAGCTTGAAACGACTCCGCTGGTCTATTATACCGCTTTGGTGGGCGTCTCTGCGTGGAATGATGATTTCGTCGAGCAACATATCGGATATTTCTGAACAGCCTGCTCGTATAAAGAAACAAAGTTCTAGATTGCTGGAAATTGACTGGAGCACCTGATTCATTGCCACCTTCGTCCCACTCATGGTTTTCTTTCTTAACTGTAGAGATGCATTGAGTGTTTGTAGGAGTTGTAATGTCTTCCATGCTATGGTAAGAGCCAAAGTTGCAGTGTGTAAGGAACACCAGTAATATTAAAAGTGTTTTGTATGTCAGTTCATAATGTCTGAATAGTGCTTTGAATGTTTCTCTTTGACACACCGCATGTAATGTGCTAACAGTAATGGCTTGTAGACGCCATTGTCAGTGGATACTAAAAACACCAGCAAAAGTTATCGAGGTGCAGAATGATAGTATTCACACGTTACAAGTTTTACAGCATGAACAAAATAGTGCTGTCACTACATACACATACATACAAATCTCGCAAATAGGCGTGGTCAGACTGTATAGACATGTACATCGTGTTCCAAAAGTGAACCAACAAGTTTAATAACTTTGCCAAGTCATACCCGATTTTCAATTTTTTGCACAATCCTCAAACAGTTTATCCATCAGCCACAGGTTCAAAGTGCAGATCTACTGATCGATGACTGTATACAGCAATTCCTAAACAGAAGTTTCTGCTCAGTATATCACATTAAAACTGAAAGAGCCCGTCAGTCATCAGCTGCACATTTGTGTGCTTTTTGCACATGCACGTGTCTCTGTCTTTGGATGTGGGCAACCGTACCCAAAATGGACGCGGCCTTGCAAAGGCAGGATGTGATATGCAATTTGATGTGTACACTTGGCTCCATCCGAAACTGGTTTGACCAGTAGTTTTTGCAGCTTGACATCTTAATCAGTGACATGTACATGCAAATACCTAGCCTATTCTCTGCTTTGCTTCAAGGCTTGTAACAGTGATGAATTGCTGATTCCCTTGACTGGAGGTAGTTGTAGCAGATCAGCAAAGAAGGCGGCACTGATACCACGGAACAGTATTATCTTTACACCCGTGATTTTACTAAGATGTAGGCTTACAAACATTCCTCATTCGGATGGGAACACTGCACAGAGACATATTGCTGTCAGTAGGAAGATGTGAGTTATTCCTCAGTCTCCTGCTCTCCCTCCATCTCCTCCTCATTCTACAGAACCATGTTGACTGGTATTGCAAGTCCGTCGTTGATTACAGCCAGGAAGAGACGCACGTCATCAGTGGTGTTCAGTTCAGTCTACTGTTCATCATCAGCATCATCAGCTACTTCTGACCCGGGCGAGGTAGCTGCTGCTCTGTCGTCGGCTTGTTTCTTTAGTGCTTGTTCTTTTCATCCGTCATCCTGATCGGCTGACTGTGCAAAGAAAGCCCCAACCTTTACACTGATCTGTGCATCAGTTGTGCCTGGATACTGGACGTGCACAGCAGCTGTGCTCATCAACAACCACACCTTTACCTTTACCTTCGCGGTGACTACGTCCAGCGCTGAGGCCATCCATCAATTGCATCCCAGTGCGCAACCCCGACATAACCAAAGGTTGGGTAAATCTATTTCAAGTTCTTATGGCATAACTTCATAGGATAAATTCCTAGTATGGAGTAACCAGCCATCATTGTGGCAAAATAAATAAAATGTAATTATCTAGAACAACACTGTGTCCAGTTACCAAAATAAACTAACAGAAGTCTAATCCCCATAATATGGAGTAACATACCATCATTATGGTAAAAGAAAACATGGTGACATTACCTGGGACACTGTTGTGTACCCAAATTAATAATACCTGGTACACTTATGGTACAAAAAGACTTAAATTTGCCGCTGTATATTACGTCAATGTGTAGCGTAATCTGTCTCAGTGAACTACCAAAATGTGCAGACTGAATTTCAGACAGATTTTTGGTTGTGAAGTTTTCAGAGAAGTCTGTATGCAGCAACATTTCATGATCAGCTAGGTGTGACCTTTTCGACCTTATAGCTGACATCAGGTGCATCATTCTGAACATATGTGGTTTCAATAACTGCAACTGTGTAATGAAAGCTTTCTTCAACTCTTCAACGTTTCCATTTGTTCAGACTTTGACATTTCTGTGGACATGTTTACCATCAGCAGCATGTGCACTGTTGCTGAAGTCAGTTGTTGACGTTCTTTGTTCTGTTGTGCCATGAGTATTTTGTTGCGTTTTCATTTTATCTATTATTTAACAGCGGCACATTTAGCTTAATTAATGACGGTTGCATGGGAAATGGCTACAATTGTTGTGACTTAACAATAGGGGTCCGGATCTGTCTACAGACGTTCCCAGTATGATCAAGGGACGAAGCACTGGTAGGAATTTGGGAACAATAAGCTGTGATCTGAGCAGCCTAAATGTTCTTTGCTGAACGCATCGCATGTTGTCCGTCTTTCAGCTTGGAGTTTAGGCCTCATTTTATTTTTCTGTTAAATAAGATCTTGTGTCCCTACATATTTGGCCAGACCTGGTTTCAACCCAGCCCTTAATCCGCCGATACTGGGTACTTACTCGGGTACTTACAACCCGTAACCGGTTCCTAAAAAGCGAAACGCTGCATTTCACTACTGTACTGAAAAACTGTAGGCCTACGAACGTCACTAATCACTATGATGACGTCATTTTTGTTTTCAGCCATAAATCAGCGATAGGCTAAATAAACTGCACAAACAAATTAAATTATGTGAAATTTTAAAACAGCGTATTACCTGCATGGTTTGTTGAGACATGCGAAAGTGACTTGCAAACATTGTTGGGCTGTACAGTGGAACAGTACCTTCAAAATAGTTTTCAACAAAGTTTGTGTCTACAGGTCCGTGAACGGCGGCTGCCACTGCTTCTAGTATTCCTAGATTATCAGTAGAAAACTCCTCTTCTACTTTATTACAATAAGCTAAACTTATTGGCTTCTGATTAAGTTATGCAACAATAACTGACAACATAATGTGGTTATCCCTGTTGGCAGACATTTTGTTCTGAATGGAGCGCTCTTGCTGGAGCATAACGTTGCATTATATTTGGAGCGCTGCTCAGAGTCAGTGGGGTCGATAGATATGGATCACTGTTTGTGCAAAATAACAATTAATATTAATAGTCGTTTAGGACTTTTTACTTCTGATTTTATTTTAATTTTCTAGAACTTAGTACCGGTAATTGTAATTGTGATTTTAATTTATTAAATTAGAACTTACTCGTTTTAGGGGTTTGTAATTTTAATTTTAATTCATTACAAAAACACTGTCTGTGAGCCACGATGATGAGACAACCTCAGCCTCACTCGTTGACGTGAAAACGGCGACATAATAATGATTCAGCACTTGTAAAATTTAACACAGTGGGAAAGTGCATGAGTTGGTTCACAGTGACAATGTGGCTGCTATATGGAGGAGCCAGTTCATTGACAAAGCTCATGAGATCAGATTGTATTTGCGGAGGTGGCCTGTGCCCCAGATCTCGGCTTCCGCACAATTCTTTTTGTCTGAAATGCTCCTCATATGCTCTCATTTTATCTGTGTCTCTGATTTTAGATTTTCGTGCACATACAGCACACTGGTCCTTTCGAGGGACAAATAATGACAGGGTATAATCAGAGTTGATGCGTCTTTTCTGATGGTACACCGACATGCTGTTGAACAGAATCATTTACAAGTGCCACGAGTGGTGGCAGATTTTCGTGGAAAAATGGAACAAATACAGCATACATTTTCTCGATGGTTAGGTATAATGGAGTACTATCAGCACGACAGTAGTGGCTTTCCATAGTTGGAAATGACTTGATATGTTTTTGTATAAGATTGAGTTTCCAGTTCACCGTTTTTGAACTACACAATACATTTAGTGACTGTTAGAAGTCCATCAGTGTTTTATGAGTCATGGACGACATGTATGATCCTAGAATAACCGTGTGAAAATAGTTAATATAGAACACAAAGCTGCTATGTGATAAGACATTTATTGTAATGTAGCTCATTTGTGGAACGACACACGTGATAAATGAACACACTACATGCATCATGGATGCCCGTATATTGCAATGTCATTTTGTTCTGATTGACAGAAGCCGCATACATAAACAGACTAAATTTAAAAAAAAACATATTGCAGGTAGGCATACAGCTACATGTATAGCAAGCGCATTAAAATGAACAAAAACATGAGCCCGTGAATGACTATCGTGTGCAGTTGCTGTTTGATAACAGTGATAGCTGAGATAGGCCTAGGCTACTAGTTCATATAACTGAAGTTATGTGGTTCATGCACCCGTCTTAGCTGACCATTCAGTTGTTGCTCTGTGCAGTTTAGTGGCACTCGCTGCAACTTGTGCTGTTTATGCACCCACAGTTTGATGTCAGTGGCCGCTCTAGAAACCTTCTCATGAAGAAGCACTGTCACGTAATTGAAGTTATGCGGTATATGCATCCGTATTAGTTGGCAATTCTGTTTCTAACAGCGTTCGTTGACAACTTATGCGGTTTATGCACCCCGTTGCACGGTGTCGAGGGAAGCGATAAGGGCATGCAAAAACACGGTGATGCGCTTTATGCTGTTATTGCATGTGAAATAGTTGCAGTTACTGTTCTTTGAGAAACGACATATAATGCTTTAGTCAGTACTTGCATGTCTTATTTGACCGAATTAATGTTGCAGACCACAGGCAATAGCAGATTCAAAGCGTTTTTTTACTAAAACAAAAATAATTTATATTTTTTAATACAAAAAAGTTCATAAGCTAACAAAGTTAATAATTTGTGAACAGGTGGTACAATTTTTATCTGAATTTGACAGATACAGACGCCACATTGTTTGAATCCTTTTTGGTTTGGAACACTTTAAGTGCTTTTTCTCGAAACTTGAAAATCCGCACTTATGCTGTTCTTGCACGGAGCCCTTCAATTCCGTCTTTACAACTGCAGAAGCTTGAAACTACCGCATAAAACAATGTATGCCAGTTCAGCAATAGCAAAAAGGTAATTACTCACGATCCACAGTCATCCACAAGCTTTGCAACAACAATCTTCACCAATGTCTGGCGAGATTCAGGTGACAAGGTTTTGTGCCTGTCATATTCTGCCAGAACCTTCTGTCCTTTAGGATTCTTTTCGAGCACAACTCTTACATCCTGAAACTGAAAGCAAAAGTTATCTACACTGTGGGGCATAAAAAACACACCAAAATGTGTTTCGCCATAACTGACTCGTCTGCTGGTTGTGCATCTCTTGTAGCCTTGCCCTTTTCTGAGACATTAATACTGCTACTGGTGCCTGATGTTGCAGCTCCTTCATGTGTGCTTTGTCTGCTGTCTGGCAAAAAAATCATCAGTTGACACAGATTTTCCTGGCTGTACATTGACTCTTGTCCGTATCATGCGCTTCTTTCGCACTTTGCCATCTGGTTGACTTTACTTCAACATATCCAGCACCGAGTCATTTAGGACATCACTTGAAATTTCTTCTGCTTGATAATCTGGTAACCTTCTCAAGACTTATTGCGGGTTTAGCTGGTATATGCCACACTTTAAACCCAGGAATCAAATTCTCACTTTTGCGGAACTCAACACTCTTCAAGTCGTTTCAGTAGGCGTGGAAACTCATCCTTTGGAATGGTTCCTGCACACTTTCCTTGTTTTGCATTCCAGTTTCTCAGTATCTTTCTCCAGGCCAACTTCAGCAGCTGGAAGAATGCCACGTCCAGTGGCTGAGTGAGATGGGTGCTGTTCGGTGGTAAGAAGACAAATATTATGTTATTCTCTTGACATTCTTGGACAATCTCTTCATTAATGTGCCAAAAGTTTCTGCCTGGTGGCTAAAAGCATCAACTACATTGGCTTCGTTGCTCTGCAGATACATTGACAGAAGCTTGAGACATCGTAATGCATCTTTTAGCAACCTACTGATATGGGTTGAAAATGCAGCATACGTTGAAAAAGTATTCACACAGTTTGCAATACAACATTTAAACCGCAAATTGCAAACTATACGGTGTAAACGCAAATGTCTGGTGTACTCCCGTAATGAGTTAAGTGAAGCTTTGCAAACATTACACTGAAACATCAAACCCTGATGGTTTCGGAAGGCTGCTGGAAAAATGTCAACTGTCGTTTCACCCCGGGGCACCACAGTTGTTTTACTGAACAGTCCTTACGAACACTAACAAATATATATGTGCATATAAAACACTTTTACGTTCAAAACATAACAGAACTTCAACAACTAGGATGATAGAATATAAAAACAACAACAAGTTCCCGACATCTTGTTTTGGAAATTAACATAACGTAATGTAAGTACAAAACTATCGGTTGAGGTTGTTGAGGTTGAAAACTTGAAATCAACCCAAAAACCATCGACCTTCTCGGACAGTAGCATAGGCTGCAGAAAAATGTGACTGGGAAAAGTGTTTAGATATCATATTCTTGACTGTCTCTGTGATGATTAGCTATATAATGTGAAAAAAAAGTTCTCTGAATTGCAGATGCGTATGACTACATTCATTCTTGTTGTTAGGCAGTCGACTTAACAGCGGCGACTATCGGGTCTGGATATGGGCATCAGCCGATTCGAAATGATACGATGCTGATCTGATTATCGTCCTTGCTCTAAACGTAATTTCTACTAGGAAAAACAAAAATCCAGCCAATACCTTGTTTACTGATTTTGCTGTCCGTGACCGAAGGCAATGTTTCAAAGACCATTGGCACAGCATCAGAACGTGACTTGCATAGACCATCTTCACGATGACTCTCAAACTGAGCATTGTCAAAATGTTTAGGAAAAAAAACATATTCACTACTGGAAATGAGGAACATTAGCAACACACAACACTATGTTGTCAACAAAGAATCAACAATGTAACATTATTCATGACACAGTGGCATTGTAGACCAAGCTGATCACACACCCATAACGGGTTGCAACAACTCTCGCCCTTTGTCTTAATTCTTCGTACTGCTATTGGTCGCAGTGTAGCGGTGCAAACCGGAGTCGTCCTAGTCGCTGTAGAAGTGGTCGCGGCGAACTCGGTCGTAGTTGACGACTCATCGAGTCGTGTCGGCGTTGCGATTGATCAACGTGTAGCATATCGAGCTATCTCATCCTCGCTCGAACTTGGACTCGTGTGGCAACGTGTAGCGGCAGTCGCTGTTGGTCGCGGGATAGTTGCAGTTGACGTGGTCGCGGCCGACGTGGTCTTACGCTTAGAACGACCTCGCTTGGCGTTATAGCTCCGGTACGTAGCCAGTTTCTCAGCACTTATCGGGTGGTCGTCACGAGTGACCCCATGAATAATTCCAAGGTGCGACGCAGGTTATTAGGTCCAGTGAATGCCTTGGTACATCTATGACAAATGTATGCTTTGGTCGCTCTCTGAAGCGGCGGTTGGTCGCGCTCCTTCCTTCCAGTATGTTTGGTGCGTGCCATAGTGAATCTTCAGCAATAATGAAAGGTCGATGTTCTGTGTTCGCGTTATATATGACTCGGACAAGCTGGCCAGGCGCAGCGGCGGCCGGTCGCTACGTTAGTTAGTGTGCATGCGTGGCAGCGTCATGGTAGTGAGGAAAAGTAAACATACATGGCCGCGCTTCAGACATGGTGGCGCGCCTAAACGATATGTGCGACCTTTTTAAGCGACCGAAATTTCGCACGTCAACGCCTATTAACTATAATTAATTCACTATAGACGATGTGTCAAGTGTCAAAGTCGCGATTGCTTAACGCGTCTTGGTCGCCTTAACGATAGATAATTACTGTCTACACAATATCACCAGCGTAATTGCGCAGAGACATTCTCTCGCAGCGACAGCGATTAAAATGGTCACGCTATAGCACATTGCTAAGTAAATTAGCCTCTCTCTAATAATAGATATGCAACAGGTACATTTAAAAACTGAAATAGAACACAATAGGCGGCACGATCTGCTGTTAATTTAATTTATAGCTGTAAAATGTTTATGTTATTATGGTCATACATGTATGTTAGCTTAGTTTTCCAGCAAAATGAGGTAATTCGACAACGTTACCTGCAATAGTGCTGACAGTTGAGCTACGTACTGAGGTGGAATGGAAGTCCTCATCAGACTGCGGATCATCAATATCACAGTGTATTGATTCCGTCGACAACTGCGATCGTACGCTGCATTCTGGCACTAAGTCTTCCTCATCGTCTGACACCCGATGCACAAAAGTCTCGTCAATGTTGGCGCATCCACGTCGGAAACAACAGAGAGGTTGTTGTGAAATCAGGCGGTCCACTGAGAGGATTATATTCCACGATCATGCTGAGTATAGCCTCCGGCTTGGGGCAGCGATCCCACTGTCGCCACATGACTGCGCATAGGTGGCTTTCAAACTGTGATAATTTGGTGCCATTAATAAACTTGAAGTGCTGTTTGGCGTGTATCCAAGCACCCTCAATTCGATTGGTATGAACTGTTACACACATACCAGAATCAGGATCGAATTCGACGCATGTGCTTTTAAAGGTGTATTTGTGTTCCACTACAAAATGTTTGTAACCATGATCTTTATGATTTTGGTAGCCGGACCAGCCGTCTGTGTAGATTGTACTGCCTGGAAGTACATTTTCCTTTATGATACATATTAAAGTATCCTGATCACGTTGGTCAACGGGGAATAATTTGAGACGGTTGAGTGCTCTATGAGACCAACAATCCAGCCTTCTACGACCAAACATAGATTCATCGACTTCCACCTCACCAGAAAACATGACGCCCTTTATATTTCTTGTGTAATACTCCACAAATAAATCACGGCAAAAATGAGCCCAATCTACAGCCTCTTTAATTAACACCACTTCCCTTCGCACACTGCCAAATGGTATCTCCCTCCGCATAATTTATAACAAAATTTATTATGTCCGCCGGTTCAGTACAGTTCATCAGAAATGCCAGCAGGGCATCGAGCACCAGTGCTGGGCCGTATTCTGTGGGTGTTCCATTGACGATGGACAACATCCAAGTCCTGTTGAATAACATCCATAAAACAGCTGTGAGAATGTAGGCACGTGTTTCCTCAGTGTTGTCGTCTTCAAATGTAGAGGATTCTGAGCTCCACACTCTCGTGCAAATGAACACAGAACGTCACTTCCACGTATGTGTCTTAGTGATGCCATAGTAGCAGCACAAACATATGCATTATTCTGTGCAATTCCAGCACTGGATCTCAATTGTGTGTTGACAAGCATGTCAAGAGCTATCTTCTGTTGAGAACTAATAAGAATTGGAACAATCATGTCATGTTTGCCGGGAACTTCGATGCACGTAAAACTGCCCGGGAGCTTCTTTTCCAGTGCTGACAAAGACTGAACTGCATCTAGCAGTTGCAGTTCTGCACGTACGTCTCTACTTTCAGCTTACTCACTTCGCCTTGTCGCCGTCGGTTGAATAATATCAGTTGACTCAAGACACTGCTTCCAAGATCTCTAAAAGATGTACAAAAGTTTTCACTGGTAACAGCTTTGCTAACACATGCCATGGATGACTGTTGTGTGTCATGCAAGTGGACATTCAGTTTATGAACGTCTGATGCAAGAATCAGCACCTGTATTTTGTAGGCCTTACATCGCTGAATCAGCCTGTGTGCTCCACCACTGACTGCGTCATTCCACTCACCTTCACAAAGCTACAAAAATTCTTTGCATCCTAGGCAACATGTTGGTTACCTTCCTTCAGTGCAATATTTTTAGTACTACTGCACTCTTGTTAATATCGCGCCCTAACTCAACGGCAACTGATGGATGTTGCACAGTAACCAGCCACTTCTTTGCAGCAGAGACAACGACCTGAAAGTGCCTAGCAGACAGTATGCTGCGAAAGTAATATTACAAACAGCAAAGACAGCTGCTAAGGGTAGAGAGATATGTGCACCCACACTGCAAGGCAGTGGAGTTGTTCCAGCCACCACGTCGACCAATAATGCTGAAAAACTATCGCAATGTGATCTTGTGACAAACGATGTGTCAAAAGGTATTTCAGATTAGCATCATTGACTGCACAGTCATTCAGAGCAAGTTTCTCAGTCATGTATGTGCTGATGTGCCGTTAAGAAACTACTCACTCACTTTGAACGTCCATTGATGCGACAGTAGACATTTGGCTTATATTTGCATTCACTCCAGATTGTCTTGCTGTCTGTTGATTGGAACACAAAATATTTCCACAGGCTTGCGTTTGTTTTGCACCTGGTAACTTTCAACTGATCTCATCATTTTCGACTTCTTTGAATGTAAATTTTCAGACGTGTTGGACAGAGAAAGTATTAGGTTTGCAACAGTGATGCTGCGTACTGACCTCTTAATACCGAGAATGTGTTATAGTAATGTAACGGACAGGGGGGTTGCAAGAGGGTCGATTTTTGTACGTTTATGTATGATTAGCAACCTCCTGTGTTAACATTGACGCTAGGGTAGTGTAGTTGGGCGCCACCGTATTTTTATGTATGCCCAGGTGGAAATACGGAAACCGTTTTGTCGGGCTGAATTGAGATTTGTAATTACTACCTTTAGCGGGGTTCGGCCAGCCCTGTGTGGCGCTGGACTTGGAGGGTCCCTTCTCACGAAATTAGGTGTGTGCCTAGTAGGTTAGAGCTATATACCGGTGTTTCGGTACGTGGTTGCAGCTAACACAACTCCAAGAGTGTACATATAATACTTCGTAATTCGTAAAAGTTCAGAAATAGAGCAATTACAGCACACAACGACGGATGAATTGTTTCATCCGTAAATCGCCACAGATACAACAAAATAATACTGTGCTCAAAACAGCGTCGTGCGACGTATGTACGAAACTGTTCAACAGTCTGCGAGCATTCACTATACAGAACTAGCACGTACGAATAACATGCTAGGTGAAAACACGGACAAGGTCCGTATTATACAGATCACTGTATGAAATGTGTCCTGGTAGAAAGTTTCCTACCAGAACTGACAATACAAGCAACACGTTACAGCAATATTACATGCATAAGATCAGTCCGACCTGTATGCCAGCGATGTGCTGCGTGAAGCGACCAGTGCGATCCTGCAGCGGCGCAGTGCGAGCGAAGTGACCAGTACAGCCTGCTACGCTCTGCCAATGCTAACCAGCAACTGATGAAAAAACTGAATATGGCCGCGGGCATTAACTGGGCGACGGCCGCTTTGTTAGGGTGTTGGAATAGCTTACTTTGGCATTGTCCCTGACTTGGCGGCGAAGCGACTCATGGACAAAGAGAGTTAACTAAACAAAGCCCCGGTGGTAAAGTCGGCTCCTATAGTGTGCCTTACGGAGAGTTATTCATGGTTAATGTTACGCAATGCAGCGCTGCAGCGGCGGCACCTAGCGAGCGCGCGGGTAACTGCTCCAGCAGTAGGAGGCCGGGCGATACCTGTACACAGCAACTAGCAATACATATAAATACAATACAACACACAATTAATCACACAGTTATGCAGTTTTAATTAGAGAATAGCGCATAATGACTGGTACCTGCACAACAACTAAGCGGTTCAAACAGACTATCAATGCGCATATAACTAATGGTAAAACACGTCGC
>Ga0209562_1000612_pt1 | contig 12354 bp, 10 predicted proteins | sample WorMetvacBELIZE2_FD_187399 | JGI IMG/M metagenome (GOLD analysis project Ga0209562, IMG submission 187399) | Marine gutless worms symbiont microbial communities from Max Planck institute for Marine Microbiology, Germany - Olavius vacuus BELIZE.2... | ecosystem: Host-associated > Annelida >...
TGCGGCGGAAAAGGCAAAAGTTCGTCAAAGCAAATCCTTAGCCTGCAATCTGTTGAAATGTTTTTCACATCTGTGGACCTTTCTTCATGAAGAGGGAGTCGAGCCTACGAATAACTTGGCTGAAAGAGCTCTTCGTCCCTGTGTAATACTTAGATGTGATACTCAGAAAAATTTCCTTAGGAAGTCAATCGACTTGGGGAGCTAGACTGATCGAAAGGTTGATGACCGTAGCCGTCACTTTGCAACAAAGATCGAAAAATGGCCCTGTTGAAAAATAGGAAGGCAGTGATAAAAACTTTCGAAACTGGCCTAAAATAAAATGGCCGATTTACATCATAAATCACTGAAAATAAAGAGAATGCAATTTTAAAACCTCCTGTTGACGATTTAGTGCATATAGACCACTTGTATCGAAAAATGCTATTTTCTCAACACTCCCAAAATGTGTTTTTCTTCTTAACCGAGCTCTTTGAATCTTTCTATGAGATAAGGTCTCCCCCTTCCTTAGTTCTATAATTTAAGTTAGGTATACTTCGGGGAGCAGCATGAATCGTGCTCTGCAGTGTCTCCCTTCTTTTCAGAATTTTTTGGAGGAACGCGGTTTCGAGAAAGTGAAAAGAGGGGTATCGATTTTTCCGCTACCCCCGTGAACGCGTACGACCACTTGCATCAAAAAATGCCATTTTCTCAACAGGCCCTTTACGCATCAGGTTGGACTTCATTTACCCCCGTGAACGCGTACGTCTTGAAAAATTTTGTCGACATCTACCATTTCTCAACAGGCCCATACATTCTCTTCTTTTCTATTTCCGTTGTATTGCGTAGCTCGGTGGTTGACGACAAACTCCAGGGGAAGTGATGCAACGATTTTTATTTCTTGTTTATATGTAAGCCCACATATATGTCACACAGACTCCCTAATGTTGTCACATTGATCGAAGTTCGCTCTGTGGGTTCATCGATACCTCAATGGTGGTAGCATATGCAGTTTGCCCTATTTTCAGATTGTTTTTTTAGAGACAGTCGAGAAGGATAGGTGGGATGGTCGTCCTAAAATGGTTAAGGATGTTGCGTTTGACTTGCAAGACCCTAGGAAGAGGAGAGTTTTATGCAAATGACACTTGCTAAAATGAGGGCAGACTCTGTCGCAGGGGGTCCTAGTCACCTAAGAGGGGTTTTAGCCAGTCAACCAGGAGGAGGAATATATGCGTATTTGATCATTGCGGGGGTGTGTTGTGCTCTGATAGCTTGGGTCACCTTTTTTTATTTTTCCCCGGGTATAGGTTCTTCTCAAGATGAGGAGAGAAACCCTGTCGTTGATAAGACGGAAGGAGAAGGTCACTTCAGTGGGTTTAATGAGGATTCTACCGTAGGAAACTTTGCAGAAGAGGCAACGCCTGTCTCTACTCTTTCTCAAGAAGAAGCGGATGCAGAGGTAGGCGTAGATGGGCAGAAGGGAGACTATTATAGTGTGTTTAAGATTCAAGTGAAGGGAAAGGGGTTATCAAAGGGTCAATTTCAACAGAATGAGTTTTAATAGGGAGTTATTGAGATGTGAAGCTGTGCGTAGCGTAGAGGTAAACTCGGATGGACGATGTTGTCTTTATGCTCTTGCAAGTGTGGATGCTGCTCGAGGAAGAATAATGGGTCAACGATGGGGATTGCCATCAGCGAATCATTGCGATCAATATGCCGATATATTTGCCGACGCTGCTCAAGAATTTTTGTCAAATGTGATAGAGAAGTTGATCAACAGCGAGGAGGTCTCCTCTAAGCTACGTCAGTTATCACGAGCCATCGAAAGAGGTCAGGAGAGTGGAGAGCTAGAAAAACATGAGGTGAGAGTAGAGCTAGATTATCGGGGTGGTTCGTGTACATTTTTCTTTCCTTGTAGCTTTTTGTTGGACCAGTTTGGCGCATTGCTTGTAAAATATGGGGGCATAGATGAGGTTTTAACATGGAAGAAAGAACAAGAGAAAAATGTTATGCTGATGGTTGAGATGCTTGTAGGCGCATCTTTTGACTTTTATTATAGCGCATGTCCATCTAGTAAGTGTGATGACAGCGGTTATGATTCATGGGTAAAGAAGAGCAAAGAAGAAGTTAAATGCCTAAATAGCAAGTTAGGAGAGGGGTTCAGCATTGACAAAACAGTTCGGCTAGATTGGAAAGCTTCCGATCTTTTAACACTGATCAAAGGTATGTTAGGGATTGAAGATCACACTCAGGAAGTTGCTCAATCCTTTTTTGGACAACTTGGTCGGATAATATGGGAATTTGAGAGCCAATGTCGCTTTCTCTATAACCATTTTATGCAAGAAAAGGGTTTGCCAATGTCGCTTTTTTTTTCACATAGGGAGGGCCCATCAAGAGCGGTTGGATAGGACGAAAGCTCTCTTCGATTCGACGTTTGCTCACGCGGATTTTTATAAGAAAAGGAAGAAGCACTTTTCAGGAGTGATGTTTCAAGCTGTCAGAGATTACCAAGAGCTGCTGGACGCCTATTCCTCTGCCGCAGGGTTAAGGTCGCTTTTGACACATGCCTTCTCTATTGGGCCAGAGCAATGGAAGGATATATTGAAAGCGTGTATCCGACATAGGAGGAGGAAAAAAACATTTTATTCGATCTCTGAACTGGAGATGCTGGTGCTTTCATATCATTTTTCTTTCGCTGTCTTGACCCAACGTAGTGACGGTAATTACATTTGGAGCTTATATCATCAGGGACAGGCTCATTACATTAATCCACCACTTTCGGAAGGGCAGGAAACATTGTTGCAATCCTGCGCGAAAGAGGGGTTTCTATTTCAGAGAGCAGCTGGGGTGCACTTTGACTGTGCATTGACGAATGAGGGATGGCAAGAGTACCAGCGTCAAAACCAGGGAAGAGATTCCGCCGAGAGCGCTGAGACGACTTGCCGAGCGAGGGTGATAAGCTGAAAGGGCTTGTTGAAAAATGGGAAGGCAGTGATAAAAACTTTCGAAACTGGCCTAAAATAAAATGGCCGATCTATATCATAAATCACTGAAAATAAAAATAATGCAATTTAAAACCTCTTGTTGACGATTTAGTGCATATAGACCACTTGCATCGAAAAATGCTATTTTCTCAACACTCCCTGAAAGGCAATGCTTTTGAAGCGGTCTTGTTTCAAAGTGGGAGGAAGAAATTCTTCCCCTTGGAGCAGGGTCGAAGCCCCCTTTGAGGGGGCTCTTTTTACAGGCCTTTCTTAAGATCGTTGTATAACCTTTGGATTGGTCGGCTTAGTGTGAAAAACTATAGGGATGCAGGGGGGGAGTCTAAAATTTACAGTCTAAGCAAGTTTTTCATGACAAATTGCTTATACATGTTTGCCTCTTCTTCTATTTTCGTTGTGGTGTATGGCTTGGTAATCAACGACAAGTTTTAAGGGAAATTGTGCAACGGTCTTTATCTTTGGAACGATTGTTTTTTACTTTTATTTTTCTGAAAGGGAGGAGGTAGAGCATGAGCTCTTTTTTGGTTTTAGCTTCCCCGACCAATTGAGCTTGGTGCGCAAGGTTGAAAAATAATCAATGTTTCCTAAGTGTATGAGGTTAAATGTTTTTTGACTTTTTTGTAAATGAACAGATTCTCCACTTTTTAGAAAAAATCGGTGCAATCCATCTGCGGTGACTTCGATAGGTCGACACTGACTGACATATTGCACACGGATATGGCAGTCTGAAGGGAGGACCACTGGGCGATTGGAAATTGTATGGGGACAGATCGGGGTGATGATATAGGCTTCGAGATCTGGGCTGACGATAGGGCCTCCCGCGGCTAAAGAATAAGCGGTAGAACCATTGGGGGTTGCAATAATCATCCCATCCGCCTCAAAGGTGTTTAAAAATTTTTCATTTACATATAGGGCAACCTCCACCAAATTGGGGTGGTGGGCACGGTGAAAAACGCAGTCATTGATTGAGAAGAAGGGGTCCTCTCGGTTCGCTCTTCCCTCGAGCATCATACGCTGTTGGATAGTGTAGTGGCCGTTGATCAATGCTTCTAACCCGGGGAGGAACTGTTCGACACCGACATCCGCCATGAATCCGAGATGACCCAGGTTAATGCCCAAAATAGCAGCATCTAAATCAACATATTGGTGCGCAATCTTCAAAATGAACCCATCCCCCCCCATGGTAATGATGAACTGTACTGCGGATGCATCCGAACGAGATAGAAGAGGAATGCCCAAAAGAGCGGCTCCTTCGTCGTCAGAGACCAATTGGATCTTCCGTTTAGCAAAGAAGCGGACCACTTCCTGGGCCAGTTGATGAGATCTTCGATCACGCATGGCAGAGAAGAGAGCGACTTTCATATCAATCGTGTTTCCCCAAACATCACAGGGCCGTCTTTAGCGGTTTGATTTCATGCAAGACCTTATCAAGAATAGCTTGGGAGGATAGACCGACCTTTTGGAGTAGGTCAGAATAAACTCCATGAGGAATCAGATGATCGGGGAGGGCAAAGTTGAACACACGGAGGTGGGAATAGTGATGCTCGACGATGAAGTGGTTGAGAATAGAGCCTAAGCCCCCATGCGGGGCATGTTCCTCTATAGTGATCACAGTATGAATGCATGGAAAGATATGATTCAAGAGGTTGCTATCCAATGGTTTAATAAAAATAGGATCGACGATGATTGGGTCGAGTCCATGTTTTTTTAACCCTTCCTTGACCTCGAAGGCGACTGTGCACATGTGGCCTAGGGCAATGATCGCAATCCCCTTTCCCTCCGACAGCACCTCTGCTTGGCCTAGAGGGCGGGACCTTAACGAGGTATGATTTTCCGTCGTGTGCAAATTGGGATAGCGGATGGCCACCGGAGATTTCCAGTTCCAGGCGCTGTCGATTAACTCTCTTAGGAGCTGTCCATCACGAGGTTGAACAATGACGATGTTGGGCATTACGTTCAAAAGGGCGATATCATAGATTCCGTGGGCGGTGACCCCGTCCCCTCCCGAGAGCCCCGCTCGGTCGATGGCGATCAAAACGGGAAGATTTTGAATGCAAAGATCGTGATAGATGTTATCTATTCCTCTATGCAAAAAGCTGGAGTAAACACAAACGATAACCTTCGTCCCTTGACAAAAGGAGATTCCGCCGGAGTAGGTAATCGAATGCCCCTCCGCAATTCCTACATCGATGCAGCGATCGGGATAGTTTTGCATGAAGGTGGATAGACAGGAGCCTACCGGCATGGCGGGGGTGATCGCCACAAGAAAGGGTTCTTTTTCCGCAAGAGTGAGCAGATGGTGGCCAAATATTTTGGGGAAAGTGGGTAGAGGAGAGGATGGAAGATGAAATTGCCCTGTCTTTCGGTTGAAGGGTTTAGCTCCGTGATAGGGAGTGGGGTGATTGGTAGCGTGCGACATCCCCTTCCCCTTTACCGTGAGGACATGGACCAAGACGGGGTAAGGCCTTCCCCTTAGGGAGGTAAGAGTGTGAATCAATTTTTCGAAATCATGCCCATCAATTGGACCCACGTAATGTAATCCAAACCGTTCAAAAAAGGGGGCGGTAGTTATCGGGCTCTTGGCGAAATCTTCTTCCTGAGTGGGAGCTTTGGGATGACCTGGTCCATGGTCACGGGGGGGAGAAAGTGTCTCCTCTGAGTGGGGGGTAAGAAAAAAGCGACTTAGCATTTTCGCAATCGCCCCCACATTTTTTGAAATCGACATCGCATTGTCGTTGAGGATAATAATAAAATTTTTCAGGTTCTTTGGAAGTTGATTCATCGCTTCCAGGGTTAGACCACAAGTGAGGGCAGCGTCTCCTAGAATGGGAAGGATATGCTCGCTGGCTCCTTGGAGATCTCGACCTTTTGCCATCCCCAATGACCATGAAAGCGCATTTCCCGCATGCCCCCCATAGAAATGGTCGTGAACCGATTCTTGAGGGGAGGTGAAGCCAGAAAGACCGTGCGTCTGACGCAATGTGGGGAAGAGAGGGTTTCTTCCGGTCAACAGTTTATGTGTATAGCACTGATGACCCACATCGAAAATGAATTTATCAGCGGGAGAGAGAAAGACTTTGTGCAGAGCGATTGTCAACTCTACGATCCCTAAATTTGAGGAGAGGTGTCCCCCAGTCGTGGAGAGCACATCGATAATACGACGCCTGATCTCCGAGGCCAGATCCCTCAACTCAGAGAAGGAGAACGAATGGATTTGATGGGGATGGGCAAGGTGGTCAAGAATGGAGGTCACGAGAGGGCTCACACTGCCTATGCAAAATTTTACCTTCTTCTGGCTCAAAGTCTTCAACCTGAGGCTGATGGCCCTCGTCTAGGACAAGGTCGCCTTCTCGATTTTTGATTAGAGTCTGCACCTTTTTCTCGGCCGCTCTGAGTTTGCCCGTACAATATCCAATTAACCGATCTGCCTCTTCATACAGGGCCAAAGATCTCTCCAGGGCAACTTCTCCAGAGTTCAATTCTGACAAAATTTTTTCCAGCCGCGCATAGGCCTCCTCAAAGGAAAAGTTTAGGGTTTGGTTCGTACTCATCTCTACTTTGGGATTAATCGATCTACAACTACACTCACTTTACCGTCATCAAACAACAGGACTAGTCTTTCTCCAGGCTGCAGTCGACGACTCTCCATCGTAATCGAATGTTCCTTTTCTGAGAAGGGGATACAATATCCTCTCTTTAACAGGTTTTTAGGGTCGATGGATCGGAGATGGTGGATCAACTGAGTTAGGCGTTCTTTTTTCACAAAGAGGCTTTTCTGGATCTGCTTGATAAGGAGAGAAGGAGAGGGGAAGGAGCGAAGGGAGAGGGTCTTTTTCCAGATGATCTCTTTCTGCTTATAGGCGATAGACTCTGTGATTGCGCATAGCATTTCTTTTTTGTGCGCGCTGTAGTAAAAAAAACCGTGCTGACACCTGTGAAAGTAAAGGGCAAACTGTTTACGGGTTTGTGCAATTCTAGCGGTGGGTTTCAGTCCTTCTAACAATTGGTGACATCTATGCAGTTGATCTCCTTTTCGTTGAAAGTAAGCGTTCACCGTTTGACCTAAGGCTTGAACCCATTCGTCCAATCTTTGAGTATAGGGGAGGAGCAATAGGTGAGGGGATTGAATGTAGGGTTGTCGTTCGAGGCCTGCAAGTTGGGAGTAGAGATAACGCAGGGTATGGGTGATAGCGTGGAGGGCCTGTTGTTGTACGTTGCGCAAAAAGTGGGAATGAGCGGTCCACTCCCTGATAGCTATCTCCGCGGCTGCTGAGGGAGTGGGCGCATGCACGTCAGCTACATAGTCCGCGATGGATAGGTCGGTTTCATGTCCTATTGCGGTGATGACAGGAATGTCGGAGAGAAAGATTGCAGCAGCTACGCACTCTTCATTGAAGGCCCATAAGTCTTCCAAACTTCCTCCTCCTCTCCCCACGATGAGCACATCGGCGAGGCGATGTTGATTGAAGGAATGAATCGCTTGTGCGATCTCCTCTGCTGCTCCATTTCCTTGTACACGCACCGGATTGAGAATGAGGTGAAAGTAGGGAAATCGACGTTTGAGAATGCGTAAAATATCCTGGATGACGGATCCGGTCGGGCTGGTCACGACCCCAATCGTCTTGGGGAAGATAGGTAAAGGTTTTTTATGAGTCGGATCAAACCACCCTCTTTTTTCCAACTCTGCCTTTCTTTCGTGTAGCTGTAACAGGAGTTCCCCAATTCCCACATAATTTAAAGTTCGAGCGATGATTTGATAATTTCCTCTAGGAAGATAGAGGTTTAACTCGCCCCTGACCACCACTTGATCCCCATCTTTGGGGAGACGAGAGATGGAAGAGGCGTTGTGGCGAAATAGAACGACGGAGATTTGCGAATGTGCATCTTTTAGCGTAAAGTAGAGGTGGCCAGAGGTTTGTTTTCTCAAGTTCACAACCTCTCCTTTTACTTGTACCCAAGAAAATTGCGATTCGAGCCACTCCTTAATTGAAGTGGTTAATTCTGTTACGGTCAATATCTCTTGCTCGAGAGTAGAACGCGGTAAGGGATGGCTCATCATTGGACCATAGGGTGTGAGGAGCGTGACTTTCCCTCGAGAAGAACGGTTCGTTTTGGGCTATGCTCCCACTTTTCTATTGGTGGTACGGTCTTGAAAGGTCTTGTCGATCGAGGCCAATGATTGTTAGGTAAAAACTTCCTGACCACTCTATGCATTTTTTTCACCCTCTCTCCCCATATTCATGAACTATCGATTTCTTTTTCACTGTCATCTCTTCTTAAACATTTTGGATGGTTACTCTTTCCAACTCGACTAAACAGAAGAGTACACCTATCCGCCTTTTTCGACACCTTTCGAGATATCAAATTTTGCGGGACGTCATTTCCTCTTTTGGACCCGTTGAAAAAATGGCCGTTTTTGGGGCAAAACTTGAAAAATTGCTAATGCGATAAAAGTTTTTATTTTTTGGGGAAAATTATGACTAGATTTATGCTTGCCCTTGTCTCTGATTTGATTATTAAGACCGTTGCATAACCTCTGATTAACCAACTTAATGTGAAAAACCTTGAGAATTCAAGCGAAGGGCTCAAAATTTACAATCTAAATAAGTTTTTCATTATAAATTGCTTATACATATTTTTCTCTTTTCTATTTTCTTTGTGCCACATGGCCTGGTGATCAACGACAAGTTCTAGGGGAAGTTATGCAACGGTTTTTTATTTTACCCCTGATTTTGTGTTTTTTGCAAAATCAGGGCAGAGGGGACTGCTCAAAATCCTTGCAAAACTGTGTCATGTATACTAATCAATCGTTTGAAATTATGAACAAGAGCTTGCATAAAGCTCTGAAACTGATTCTTGGTAATCCCTATGTAACGTCCTTTCTTACTTTGTTTAGAAAACACCCTCTCGTCAGGCATCCTCTGTTTTGCAATCAGTCGGTCTCTCTCAAAATTTTTCCCCTATCATATTGTTTTTTAAGATCGCTCTGATAGTGCAGCCATTCTGCTTCATAACAAGAAACGCTTTCTTACTGCAATACCCTTTGTCAGCACCACGGTTTCCTTCGGACAAATATGCTTAAGTCATTGATCATCAGTAATATTTGCTGGGGTGACTGCAACTTTAGTCATCAATCCTGATTTCATACAAACGGCTACATTTCTTTTGTGTTCATACCAAAATTTACTTTTCCCCTTACATCCCACTCTTGCTTGTTTGTCAGTAGCCACTTTCTTCGCTGTTTTGTTGTTAAAAATTTTAAGTCCTTTTTCTACTGCTTCGTCTCGTTCCTTCCATAGATTTGTCTTTGAAATAATCTGTGACTCATCTACAAAACTGAATTCTTCTGCAATGAGTCCTTGTGCTTTCAGCTGAAGGTTGAATTCCCTAAATAATTCAGCCAGTCTTTTTGTCCCAATCTTAGACCTTAGGTGTGAAAAATAGGTGTGATCTGGAGTGTTTTTTAACAGAGAAAAAACCACAAAAAAATTTCCCCGAAACATTTTTTCTAAGAAAATGCCAAGTTCTCTATCGTTTAAATTTTTCATTCACTGTGACACGAGGGCCTTAAAGCCCGATTCAAAATGACAACCTTTACGACCTTTATTTTCACAAAATAGCACCTTCAAAGATGCACATAATCTTTCAAAAATTCACAACATATAGCAACTTTCGATAAGGGTGATCTTGAACACATTAAATCATCAATGGGTGTCTCAAACATATCTTACTCCTGTTTTTGTATGGATTTGAATATAGTCTTTGTACTCAATTGCTTATGCACGAATTATACCTCTCGAAGGTACGCGTTCACGGGGGTAGAGATTATATCCAATTCACCCGATCGCTCCTCATTTAGCTTTTGCGAATTTGGTTCATATCTGGCTCATAACCAAATTTTTGCATTAAAAATTCCAGGGACAAATTAAGACATCCTCAAAGAAACCTTCTCTTGTAGGATCGTAATCAATTTTGTGTTCAAACATCACAAAGAAGAATTGTTTATAATGTTTCGCATACTATTGAATTACTATTGCGCAGGTCGAAAAAGCGAGGTGTGCACAAAATTTCGTAGCGTTTTTCAAAAAGAATTAACGCAATACGTTGATTTTCAAGAAAATAAATCTATTACTGAACAGTTAAATTGGGGGCAAATTTGTACGGCGCACCCCCCGTGAACGCATACCCTCTCAAGCCCTTTTATTAAGACCATTGTATAACTTTCCTTAAGAGCTTGTCGTTGATCACCAAGTCATGTAGCACAACGAAAATAGAAAAGTATGTATAAGCAATTTATAATTAAAAACTTATTTAGACTATAAATTTTGGGCTCTTCGCTTGAATTCCCATGGTTTTTCATATTAAGTTGATCAACCGTTATGCAACGGTCTTTTTATTTTAAGTTGGTTTTGAAAAATTTTGTCGACATCTCCCATTTCTTAACAGGCCCATTTTTGGAACGCGTTTTCGATGACGTGCCCTATTCTTTGCCTTGTTATTTCAAGAGAATATAGAATATGCGTTGAAAATGAGCGTGAGATGTCAGGCATATGTAGCCAAAAAATTGGAAAAATTATATCATTGTCCAATTATCGAAAGTAAAGTTTAGCGAGGGAGTTTAGGGATGTCATATTTGTTTGATTTGAGGAAGCGTTTGTGGTCTGGGTTGCCCGTATGTATCGGAGGAGTGGGGTATACTCTTCTTATGGGGAACCCCCCCAACTTTGCCTTGCATAGGGCAGCACATATGACGCTATCCTGTGTTTTAGGTCTATGTTTTTCAATGAGTCTTGAAAGGGCGATGGTATTTCCTCCCCATGATCCCTCCCACAACAAGGACATTTCTAAAAATAAGACAGAGATGACCCCTAAGATGTTTTCGCCCCGGGTAGTCTCTAAGCTTCTTCTCGTTATGCCCTCTCTTCTTCCATGTTTCCGGGTGTTTCATCGATTTTCATGCCCTCTTGCTCCGATTCAAGTTTGTCTTGCTTGGAGATATGGAATGATGCAGGTTTCCGTTTTGATGGTTTTTGAAATGATCCATTTGTGGGCCTCGCTTTATCGGCAAAAAAAGAGGGGAAAACCAGTGCAAAAAGCGTTTCAGGGGGGAGAGATAGCTGGATCTGTTGAAAGTCTTTCGAGGCAACCGAAGATCCCACACCCTGTTTCATCACAGGCAGGAAAAGGAGATGATATGATTAATGTGACCGTAGACTTCAGGCACTATCTGAGACCAAATTCGGGAGATTTTTTACAAATCGGACAATTTAGGCAAAGAAATCAGGAATTAGAAGAAAAAAATTTGATTTTAAAAACACAGTTAGAACAGCAGGAAAAAGAGATCCAACACATCGAGGCAACGTGTGAAAAAAAGGAGATTCAGCTCCAACAATGCCAGCAAGAAAAAGTTACTTTTAGGGAAGTATTTGCAGAGATTATCATTCAATTGCACAGTAGTGTGCAACGATTTGAAGAAACACTAGAAAAGATAGGAGGAACAGAAGAAAAAATATTAGAATATCAAAACCAAGTTGGTGATTTAGAACAAGAAATAATGGTGTTAGAAATAGAGTTAAAAGAACTGCAAGATAAAAAATTTGAATTAAAAAGCGCGGTAAAACTTTTAGAGAAAAAAACGACCGAGAGAAATGATAAAGAGACCATATTGTATCTTCAGAAAAAGCTCGATCTATTCATTGATATTGAACAAATAAATAAACAAATTGCGGAAATCAATGAAAGGATGAGGAAGATTAAATCAGAAAGAGAATGGGCTAATCATGAAATTCTATATGGAAAACATCTCTTATTGTTGAGAAATGATACACTAAGTTTTGTTAAAATGTGCGAAAGCGCTCGATTTTCAATGCACCAATCCGCTTGCCTACTCGATCCATTTCGCACGGAACCTGCTGAAGGAATGGGAGAGGAGCCTTACTCGGAACAGCAGATGATCCCGCCCCTGGATGATGATGATCAGAGTGATGGTCAGCAAGAAGAGTCGATACTTCGGTTGGATCAAAGAGAGTTAAGTGTACAACAGGAAATGGAAAAACTTATCAGAGAAAGACCTTCGTTATTCTCGTGGGAGGAACAAGAAGAACCATCGACCTCCGAAGATGCGGACGGAACATTAGTGGAGGAATTAAATCAGAAAATAGCGCAGTGTAATCAACAACTGGTAAACATTCGCAGGGAAAAGACAGCCTCGTTGTATGCACGAGGTTACTTATCCGGTTTGTATCATGACAAGGTACGCGTTCACGGGGGGTAGCAGATCGATCTGAAATATTCGGCCAAGCCGGTATTCTTTTGGTTTCGATCAGTAAATAGCACTAATCTAGCCTTAATCCTTGTCACTCTTGTCAGATTTCCT
>Ga0209562_1000613_pt1 | contig 12352 bp, 6 predicted proteins | sample WorMetvacBELIZE2_FD_187399 | JGI IMG/M metagenome (GOLD analysis project Ga0209562, IMG submission 187399) | Marine gutless worms symbiont microbial communities from Max Planck institute for Marine Microbiology, Germany - Olavius vacuus BELIZE.2... | ecosystem: Host-associated > Annelida >...
TGTCCAAGTGAAAGCACATCAGTTATACAGTTATTCATTGACAACATTTTTATGCCTCTGTTGCCACCAGTAAGCGGTAAATTTGTGTTGAATTGAATGGACGGATTTCAATGAAACTTGCCACAAATATTGATCATATGAGTATGAACTACTGAGAAGGTTTTCAAGGTTATAGGGCAGAGGTCAAGGTTGTACGCATGTGTGTACAATACTACGAATGTGAGAATGCTACAGTGGTGTAGGCATGCATGTTGACTGTGGCGTCTAGACTTACTTGTTATTGTTACAAAGTTTTGTTACGTTGCAGCAATGTTATTTTAGTACTGTTTGGTTTACTCTCTGGAAAACCCAGCAGTACTAAAATAATCATAACACAGCACTGTTTAGTTTACCAGATGGTGCGGTGACCCAAATAAGGTCAGATGGAAGATTTTCTAAAAAGATTTTTATGCAGCTGATGACTGTGGTTATAGTAGTGAAAGAATTATGCAACAAATTAGATCACATTTGCAGAAACTATTGTGTAAATAAAAGTGGCCTGTTTTTTTCTGGAACATGGTGTTATATGAAAATTGTAATAAGCGTGGTGCTGTTTGCAAGATTTTGAAAAGTTATTATGTCTTTTATAATGAAGTTAAACATTAGATTAATAATAATTACTGATCCAGCTGTGTGTAATTGTGTTTTGATTCTGTTGGTTAATGCATAATCCTGAATAGTAATTTATTGTTCTTTTTATCATCTGTGAAATGTGGTGGTAATGCATTTGGTCGCATCTCTCTGCGTGTCTGCATGTGTCTGTCTGTATTGCTCTAACTTCTGATAGTCTAGACCTAGAAAGCTCCTTTTTATTGCACAGGTACGTCTTAACACAGTGTATGTGTTAACACTTGTTTAGTCTTCATATGTCTTAAGCATCTTCTGGTCACTTTCTTATATCAAGGTCATCGGGTCAAGGTCAAGGTCACAGCAGCAATAAAAGCGTGTCTGCATGTCACAAGCCTTTGTGATCTGCAGCAGGTGAATCCTCGCAGTTGCTGAGTTATGTACAGAATGTGATGTACAGGGTGCGGCATAAAAAGCAACCCCCTTAGGTTTTTGCAGTTTTCTCAGCAACAGATTGGAATTTCAATGCAAAATTTTACTCACTTGTTTAGTCTTCATATGTGTATATATCAGTATTAACAGCATTTACATGTCGACAGCTGTCAAGTGATTAATGGTAAATTTATGTAATGTGTGGGCTGCGTTTTTAACACATTAATTGTCACCTTGGCCACTGTCATTGTGATGAACTGAAATACACTGATGCTGTTGATACAAACTAAGTCAACTGAGTCATCTGACCAATTGTTATACACGCAGTGCATATATACAGCCATGTCACAGTCGACGTCAGTGATATCTGTCTATAACTGATGTAAACTTTTTTAACAGAAAAATAAGATGTTGTATATCATTTAGTTCTGTTTGCTACTGTTTGTTGCCATACTCTGTACTTTGATTACATTATGTACAAGTGTAGCTAACAGTTTTGTGTATTATGATACAGTGGCTGAAGCTGCTGCCGCCTGCCAGAATGTTCTCAGCAAAGAGGGACTGTCTGAAAAGGTCTGAAATGGCTTCACGTTGGCTCACGGTTCTTTATATTTTAAGCATACTGTAGACCTGAGAGTCACAAAGTCGACTTAACGGCGGCGACTCTCATGACTAGCATACTGTAACAACATCTTTTTGCATCTGTTGAAAGAGCTGTTTGTGATTCAGCGTTTTATGTTATAATGCATTAATGTTGTTACACTGATCAAGTTCTGAACTTAGTTACGCTTATTTGCAATATGAATAGTGTTTTGTGCACTTTTTTTGTCGAGTTTTCCACTGATAATCTGAATTGAGGGCAGTGGTCAAGATGGTGATGTATCGTCCTTTTACTTTGTGCGTTTAATGCAATACTGACACGGAGAAATTAGTGTGCAGCCACAAGTTTATGATTTTTAATCACCCACAGCAGGTAACAGCATGCTGCGTGTAAATCCCAGTGTAGAAGGAATGAATGTAAGGAAAGAATCAGACGCATAGCATACACATGTAGATGGTGATTTTTGACAGAAATTTTAAGATGAGAGTTCCTAGAGCAACTTTTTTGCTTCATTCACTGATCGGAGAAAGCCTTGCACCCTTGTCTAAGCATGTCTATTAGTGACTAATAGCAGTGACGTATGTCGAGCATCTGACAATGCCAACTACGGTTGACTGCTATTTACATTTCAAATCGAAAACACTGCTCAGTTGTCACGTGTTCTCAGTAAATTAAAAGCTTATCCTTGTTGACTGATTGATTAACTGAAAGTTTCAGTAAATTGCTTCATGTTATGAGCCTAGTTTTCCCACCCTTTAACATCATCCTGCACCCCACCATGTGTGCAGGCGGCTACCACCATGTGTGCAGGCAGCTCTGGTTTAGAACCCATGGCCTAGAGTGTGGTTGTATGTATGATGAAAAGTATTTTGTACAGTTACCACAGTACCAATCAAAAGAAATTTGTTTGTGACCACAAGTTTGTAACGGCAGCAAAACTCGCACATTCGTTATTATCGATTTTATAGTAAATTTTCTTGTTTTATATTCATTGATATTACTGGATCTGGAGAAGGATGCTAAAGGTCAGTTGGAAGGACAAAGTAACAAATGTGTCTGTACTAGAAAGAGTCAACGAGGAAAGATTTATGTTGAATACTATCTGGCAATGAAAACAGATGCTTGGGGCATGCACTTAGAAATAGTTTCATTATGAGATATTGTTGAAGGGAGAATGAAGGGCAAAGCATATCGTGGAAGGAAAAGGCTACGTATGCCGAGTGACCTTACATCATCAGCAAAGTATTGGGAAGTGCAAAGAGCCGCAGGAGACCTTGAAGGATGGAGAGCGGTAAATAGAAGGGAATGCCATAAAACTGCTACACAACAGAATACTGAATGATGATTGGTAACAACTGATACCTGTGCATCAATCATTTTGTTGTTTTTTGCAGAATGACTGGCTTGTGCAACGGCAAGAAGAAAGGTTGGCCGGGTGGTCGGCGTTCGTCGAGAAGATGTGTGAACGATGTAACACGGTGGACGAAGAGTTCGGCAACGAGGTGAAACGTGTGGAAGATTACTACAGAGAACTTGAACAGAAGATGATGAAAGATGATACAGCGAGCCACGCGTGATAACAGCTCGCTGTGCAGCACTTGCAGAGTTGTCAACTGCCGTGTCTTGTGCATTGATATGTTTTGTATTTTGCAGTTGGTCATCTGCACCATATAACATCAGTATGTGGGGCGAGATACAACTTCTCATCAACTCTAAAGCCCGTTGTGGAATCTGCTAATAATAGAGTTAATACTCAGGACTGTGTTTATCGTGCTGTTATCATTGCGAAGTCGTTGCGAGAGATAACTATGCTTATCTGATGAATGTGGAACAGTACCAATTGGCTGTCAAACCTTCAGACCATGTCTTTGGCTGTATGTGCACCTGTAGGCTGCTGTTGTCCACACCAACTATCGGCATTTAATACCAATGCTCGACCCATAAACTGATACTCACTGTACCAAGGCACTAAGGGTGTGAAGCTTGTGCCTAAGGCTGTATATTGCAGTGGTTTTTGCAATAGACCCACAAACTTTCCACATTTGAATCCGTAGCCGATAATTTTGTGCACCACAGTTAGGTGTGTTGCCACTAGACCACTGCTGTGCATATTATGATGTTTTATTGGAACTGTGCTGGTCATATGCAACATCTCTTGTTTATCGTAAAACCTGGGATGGAAGTCCCCAGCTTCAGTCAGTACAAATTACTTTGACCTCTGGCCTGTATCCTGGACCCGGCTTCTATCAGAACATGTCAAAACCATCAATTTTCGGTTTACCAGTATTTTGCAGCATGTTTCCACTGCATTAACATAGGAAATAGGGACATTTCGGAAAGTGACAGGATTGAGGAACGGTGCAAACAAAGTGTCTCAGTTCGTCACTTGCTCGACTACTGGCCCAACTTGCATACCATACATTCAATAACTTGACTGGATTGCGACTAGGCCGGAGGTCGTAGGAGGCGACCGAACCTGGGTTTAGTTTGTGTTTTGTTGCGTAATTGTGTTATCTGTATTCCTTAGTTAAGATGGATTGTGGTGTTTTGTTCTATTTGGTTTAGTTTAGTTTAGTTTTGTGTGTTCCTTCAGTGCTTTGACACTGTTGGTTGGGTCATTTGACCCGTAAAAACCCATCCCCGATATGACCTATAATGTGTTTGGTGGGACGTTAAGCCTTACTCAATCAATCATTGTGACTTCGCTATTTTATCGGATGAACAGACTGTTGAGTGTTGATCAGAATGAAATACCAACTGCAGAACAAAAGCCATTTTGCTCTAACAGGACAATTGCCTTATTCTCATGGGATTAGGTTTGGGTTACTGAAAAACTTCGGATAGAAGCCCCCGGCTTGTATGCATGAACCAGCTTGTAACTGGGATCCGGCTTCTGTCAGTACAAGTTACTTTGTAAGTTACTTTGACCCAGGCCTGTATGTGGGACCTGGCATTTATGCGAGACCTGGCTTCAAACCAAGGTTTTACGGTAGACATGTTTGGTCACATTGAGTGTAGCTTCACTAGTTATGGTTTGTCATTTTTGTAAATCACAGGAATATTACATTTGTGCAGTTTGTTGCTTTGTAGCAGCAATGCTGCAACTAAGTTTCATTTGTGCTAATAATCATAGGCACCCCCCAGGGTGGAGAAAAAATTTTAGGTGTAATTTCAGGGAAAATTTGTAAGTGCACCCCCAGGCAGAGAAGAGTCAATTTTAGGACATTTTTACTGGGCGGGGGAGATTTGGAGGGTGGAAGTTAGTAATAGCCTGCGTTTTGAGGGCAATGACTAAAAAAGGTCGTCAACTTTTGTGAGGAAAAAGTGCAGCCCCAGACAAAATCCTGGCTACACCTATGCTAATACTCGAGTCTTGTGTCAGTTTGACAAGTAACATCTGTTTCTACTGCAGCCGGCCTGTCCCTATAATATTTTCTGTCAGAATGTAATTTAGAATATTATGTTTGGGTGGACAGATTAAATTCAACTGCTTTTTTGAGTGAATCATTTTGGCAGAAAAATGGATTTGTCTCGCATCAGAAACCACTAATTCCAAGTTCAGATGTTACCGGTTGCAACAGTTTACAATTTGTATGTGAATTAATGTCACTGACAGTGATGCAGTATGTGATAAGTGAAGGAAGCACATTCAAGCTGTTTTTTTTAATCTCAGCTGGCTGGCTGAGCTAATAGTACACACAAATCATAACTGCTGCCTATAGACTTAATCCTGCATGGTGATCTATACATTCCCTGCACATCCCCCCCTGACATTTTCCCCCAAAGACAGTTCAGATGCGGAGACATATTCCCTCCTAGGTCGGTTGCATAGCACAGAGGAACGTTGGTCTTTCGCCGGCAAACTTTCACTGTCCTGCGCTTGACCTGCAGCTGACGGGTGACCACTTATGTGGGTAAACTGTCTGCTGCAGGTCGACCAACTAGGCCAACTCAGCCTTTCATCCTTTTGGGGTTGATAACTTGAGAAGTAAAGCTGTTATCGGATGTCTGCTGCATCGCTTAGGTGGCGCCACCTGGTGAATGCTTACGAGGTGACGGCTGGGTGTACCAGATTGGATCGTTAGCAGCTTAGCGCCATTTGTACTTGGCAGCGTATTATCCAAGCTAAACCTTGTTGTAACTAGATGTACTTGGCCTGCGAGCCAACACTGGTTACTTGTATATATGTACTGCTGTCCTGCGTGGCAGCTTGTCAGTTTTCTGACTGCGATCTAATAAAGAAGAAAATGATGATGATGATGCATCCCTGCCAGCTGAGCATCACAACCCATGGGGCTGGTTACTATAGTTTTTAATTAGCAGTATGGCTTATTGGTATTGGTGTCAATACAGTTGCTGCACCTTGGCCTGGTCAGAACTGGGATGCGTAACCATCTGCAGGCAGATAAACCATCTTGGCATGTAAATGGCCGTTATTTCAACTCAGCCTAGCCTCTTTCATAATAATCACCGCAAAGCCTCGACTGCTGTAGCCTATGCCATTGCCATCCAGTTAATTCAGTCTTCAGCATGGTCAAGACCGAGACTTCATGCCTGGAATTCTGTGCTTGTGATATTTCAAAGCATTTTCGGTCATAACAGTTTTTAGCTCAGCCGCCTCAGCTAATAGTACAGCTGATCAACAACTGTCTGTGTGTGTGTGTTTCTGGGCAGCACAAATCATCACCACTGCAGACAGACTTGTAATTCTGCATAGCGATCCGGACGTTCCCTCAACTTTTCACCACTGTATCAGTTTGCCTCAGGACATTCATGGACACTTCAGCCCCTCCCCTGATAATCCTCGGATGGAGACGGAGGTTGTTAGGGTTGTCATCTAGTCAGCTAATATGTGGTTGGTTTTCAGCCGAGTAAGAACAGACTTGCATGTAACTTCTCAAATGTTAATATGAGAAGTGTTAGAAAGGAGTGTGTCGGCAGATTATATGCACTTTCTGTGTTATTTTGTAGTTGTTGATAGGGATGTGACGAAGTTCGAATTCGACGACGTTCAAACTTTGAACGTTTTCACTAGATTCAAAATTCGACTAATACTTTAAGCACTTTGTTGTCGAATGCGAATTCGTGAAAAATCCTTGTTCTACGACTGATTCATATGCACAGACAGCCAGGGAGCACAGACAAACCAGATTTTTTTCTCAAATTCAACCTATCACACAAACTACAGTAACATGTGAATGTGCAACATAATTTTTGCTCAGTGATTTGTTACACTGTACTAATATGAACACTGATTTTATTGACTTAGGAAATGACATATTATAACAATCATTTAATTGACCTAAACCAGTGCAATACATTCAGACTGATAAAATGAATGCCACTATTCGCATTCGACGAATGCGAATGCACTCCATCCCGGAGTCCATCAAGGCAGCCGACGACGTTCACACGTTCAAACGTCTACTGAAAACACACTTTTTTAACCTTCTCAACTGATGTTACTTACACGTCACCCTGCTGCTATTTTAACTGTTTTAGCTGTTTTACATGTATCTGTTTGACACTGTATTGCCTATCCGGTCCGGCTCGCGTACGCTGGGCACTAAATACATTTCGATTAGATTGGATTAGATTAGACGAATTTTGAAAGTCAAAATTCGCATTCAACGAAAGTGAATTTCGACTAGCTTCGTCACATCCCTAGTTGTTGAATTATTCAACTGTGACACAGCAATATTGTTTTAATGTCAAGATTGCCTTCATATTAAAAACAGGAGAAAATTAACTCCGTACATCAGTAGTTCTGTGAATATCAAGCAAAAATTGTATGTAACTGTTATCAAATAACAGCAGCAGCAGCTTTAGGGAAGTGACAAGATATACATGTACTGGTATATGGATGCAGATTAAATATTTTACATTTTGACTAAAATAAAACCTGCATTTGAATCCATACGGAATTGTAAATTAAAATCAGCATTTGTCAGATTCGGATTTTTATGAGACGTGTCCAGTGGCGTCACTAAGGTTGGTGTCACCCGGGGCAGCAACTGATGAAGTCACCATCTGCCTCTGTCAGTCTATGCCGCCTCCTATCATCCGATTCACTGACTTGTGTTGAACAATGCACATGCAACACTTACGGTGATTGATGTTTTGCTGCTGCCGGACTGCTGCTTTGGAACTCTTTGCCGGCTGAACTGCGACAATGCCACTCACTCAAACAATTTAAATGGCGTTTAAAGACCCATTTTTCCATCTATGGGACCACGGCGCTTTGTGACTGTTTAGTAAAGCAGTGCCGCATAGAGATTCTCTTACTTACTTACCCTATTTTTTTCTGGAAAAAATGACCTTTTTTAGTCATCGCCCTCTTGAAAGTCTTTTTAGCTGTCGTCTCCTCACCACTCCCATCTTCCCACGTCATTTATCCAATGTTCTTTGTAAAGTCAGCCAAAAAATATAATTTTATTCGGATATCACCCAGGTCGGCCCCCTCACCCCCGTAGTGACACCACTGGGCGTGTTGCATCCCTTGTGGATTGCTTGAAAGTGACCTTGCTTATGATCTGACTCGGTTGAGATCAGTTGACGAAGTTTTCACAAGCACAAACACACATTTATCGTGTTAATTAGCAACTGTAACTTTCATCAAACTTTAAAATTAGTAACAACTAGCGCGATAATTATTTATGAAACAGCTGCACAAAAACACTAGTTGTCAGACGAACATTACAACCATATACAAGTAATCATTAGCAAAATTACCATTAAAAAATAAAAGGCACAATTATACATACACTTTGCAACAAACTCTTCGACAAACTGCTAACTACTACAACTCTATATCAAAAACAGCATTAAAAGACATTAAAAAACATCAAATCATTACAAGAGTAAGAAAAAACACAGCCTACATTTAGCTATATTTTTCTTCGAAGGACAAACATTTCTTGGTTTCAAAACACACAATTCAGTGTTAATTTCATGAGAGCAGAGATTTTTCATCCAGAAAACAAGATGACACCTGTGCAATAAAATTAAGTTGAATGCTGTGTATGTGCATTAATAAGGTCTCGTCTAACTACTAATAATCACATGTAAACCATTAACATTATCAATAAACAGATGCACATAAAACGTTTCAACGACTTTAATCCAGATTTAAGTCGATTATTTACGTGCTGTCTCAAATGTCTGAAGTAGATCTTTGGTGACTGCCGAGCGCTGGAGCAATTTCATGTTTTGCAAACCAAATTCAAGTACTTTTCATCAAGTTTCAAGGGTCGCATTTATGATTTTCAAGGACTTATGAGGTTAAACAAAACCACATTATTACAGGCATGTCTGCACAACACACGCATAGTTTAGATATGCATATTTGGCAATTTTACCAAGAATGAATCAAAATTAGACAAGTTACACAGACACGGTGATAATATAACTAACATTATCGGACAATGACAAACAAGCACTCGCTGAGAAGTGCAATGTACGAAGCACAAGTCATATGAAGGATTTTCAGGAACTGATTCAAGTACTATGACGAACCTTGTGAGTCATCACAGCATATGTGCAGTCCTGACGCCCACCACACACTGCTACCAAATCTATTAACAGTACCAATAGGTCTATAGTCATCAAGTCAGCCACAGTCTATTAACAAGCCAGCCACAGTGTCATACCAAAACGCAGCCACAATAACTTTTCAATCTGTGCACATTTTGTCAGCTAAGGAGTGTTGAAACTTGTCAAAATGTGCCTGTAAGGTCATAGAAGAGCTGCAAGGGAGCAAGTTAAAAACATCCGTGGAAAGTTGAATATGTATGGTACTCATCTTTTATGTAAGAATGTAATGTAGTGCATGGCTGACTGGGTAAGTTGCCAACATGACCAACGTCTACCAATATCACTCTGAAATAAGGCAAGGAGACACTGTACACGTATATCTAATGACTTATCTCTTCTAATGTATCATTATTTATGGTACTAGTGCTGTTGACTTAGCTTATATTAATTAACTCGTAATAATTAGCTTTATATTCTATGCACTGAATAAAACTACACCTGAGCCATACTACCTAATACAATATACAAAGTACAACTGCGTAAAATAAAAAACACCAGCACTACGCTATCTTTGGGCAGTACCACTACCAAACACCTATTTCCTTTTTCTAATTATATATCAACAATTATACTATTAATAATAATAACAATCAGGACAGTGTTTTCATGGTGCTGTAGTCACAAGAAGTCACTGCAAGATTTCATTCGGGGGTTTTCTGATAAATAGCTCCATCTTCTGCCAACCTTCAGACTAAACCAATCGACTTAGCACACCGAGTTCACCTATACTACGCTGCTATCACTTACACCACCACGGTCACGTAGTATTACTCAAGTACTACAAAAATGAAGTTGGCAATTATCATTTGAAGTGAAGAGCAGAAATTTCCAATGTCCACAATTTGGGTTACTGTCGAATATAGATGATCAAATGGCAGAACATGAAGATTCATCAACTGTAACATAATTATGTACAAAAAACAATGTGATATGAATTAATAATTATACAAGTCAAACAAAAAGAAGATGTAACTTCAATAATTACATAAATAACATAACGACTAAAGCTTCGCTGGCATCTGACAGCAATTAACTTCAGAATGAACGAGTACAAAATTTACCACAAGCAGCACTGTCATAAAATCTTGCGCCTTGCGCTAAATCACCACACAAAAATTTCGTTCCGCATGTTTCATCAGCATACACAATGCAAGACCGCATCGCAACAGGTAAAAATCCACACTGCCCTTCTATTACTGCAACTGTAAAATGTGCATGAAATAAATGCCAACAAACACAACAAAAATTACCGGTATATAGCAGTCAAAAAAAGTTTCATTTCACAAAGAATTACTGCATATCTCTGCCTTCTTACACATTCATTACAAAACAAACTGATATTGATTCATCTGCTTTGTGGCAATGCAATTTTAACTTAGTTAAACAACTTCCACACTGACAAAAACTAAAATTACACTTCAGAGAAACACGGTTCATATAAGTGGACATGAAAAACCCACTCACTATTGCAGACACCATGAACGGTGTTACATACTGAAGATTTATGAGTTATAAAATGTTTGTGATATGCATTATTAGACGTTTGCTTATTTAAGCGATGAACTGACGATGCTGCATTAATTTCATGCGGCCAGTTGCCTGTGATGAACCCAGAGCATGCAACAACGCCAAGGGAGACATTTCAGCAGGCGCTTGGCGGCCACAAATTGCTCTCTGCTTCGCATCATCACTGGACTGCTTCAGAAACTGCTTCGACGCCAGACAATTGCCAGCTGAGCGCTGCAGCAGAACGGGCACCGCTGCAGTCTGCGGACCACTGGGCATCACGGTAGACTTGTTGCCGGCGGTCGCTTCAGTAGTGGCATCGCTGTGAATAAAATTGCAGCGAGAACCGTACGGACAGAAGCCGGCGACATGGAACGAGTGGCAGAGCTCGGTACGGTAGCGCGGGTGGCGGGCGAGAGGTCGCAGCTCGTCGGCTCCATGAGCAAACTGGCATTTGACGCCGTAGCGACACTGCCCAGTCTCCGCGTACGACCGACACAGCTCTGTCTTGTAGCGACGAAGATCGACCCGGCGAGCTGCTGCCGCCGCCACTGCCGACACCTGACTCGGGTTCTCCGCCGGCCAACCTGATGTGCTTATCTGGCGTCTCTCATCTCTGATCAGCAGGCGAAGAAGCGCCTTCAGCTGATCCAAGGCAGCCGTGTCGTAACTGTCGTGGGTGGCAAGCTGACTGAAACGTATCAGCAGTTGTGCAGCATCTTCGCCCTGCACATCTGGTGATCTGCATCGAATGGCCTGCGCACAAACACATTAAACACATGCACAAACTTGCACGCAGCCATATGATGCGCTAAGACTTAACGTGCATTAAAAACAAACAGGGTTGGTGCAGAAATCTGACTGTGGTTTTCCAGACTTGTCAAGGCATTTTGTTCAACTTTATGTGAACAAAAACATTACAAAATTGGCCCCTAAATGCTGATATTTCCTATACAATGTATTCTTCTCTTCTAAATATCGAATAAGACTCAAACTTTTAAATTCTGAACTTCAGATGCTTTGTGTCATGAACTGAAAGAAAATTAACAAATGCATGGGTAATCAACAGTGTAACAGACATCAGCATTTTCCAGGTCAGCATTACAGTTTTCAAGGATTTGTCCAGACTTTTCCATACGTATTATCATTTTCAAGGCCTTGAAAATTTCTACATTAAATTCCATGACTTTCCATACTTTTCCAGGATCTGTACGAATCCTGAAAAACTAACCAAAACCAGCTTAGTCTAGCACAAGACATCAAACCAAAAATCTAAATGATAAAAACCGAAACAACAAGACTGCCTTCTTATCTAAGGCCGACCATTCACAGACACTTGCATTTACTTACATGTAGTCACTTCCGGTCACGTGACAAAGATGGCAGATACACTATTTGATACGCTGCACGCAAACTTTTTACAGTACTGGAGTTACTGCTGGTTGAAGTTTTACACTGCGGAAATACGATTCTTGACCCTTTTTGCTTCTGTGACCTGACCTTGACCCAATGACCTTCGAGATATACCAGATTGCCAAAATGAACTTCATACCTCAAGGCTTTAGAAAGACATACAGACACACAGACATTCACATGCCACCAAAAGTATATACC